>MDTE01080154.1_pt1 | contig 12086 bp, 10 predicted proteins | sample 811231 | NCBI WGS metagenome assembly MDTE01 (sample SAMN05326651, study PRJNA326480) | marine metagenome | isolation source: seawater | place: Indian Ocean: Red Sea | collected 2010
TCAAGTTTATCCTTTTTCAAAAAAACCAATTTCAGAAAAATTAAAAACTAAACCGATATCTAAATATGGTAAAACAAAGCATTTAGCAGAAAAATATTTAATAAGTAAACAGAATAATTTTTTAGATTTATCTATTTTAAGAATATTTAGTTTTACAGATAAAAAACAATCAAGAGAATTTTTTATTCCATCTATTGTAAGTAAAATAAAATATTCAAAAGATCACTTTATAATTGATAATTTGTACCAGAGAAGAGATTTTATTCATATAAAAGATTTATGTAGAGTTGTTAATCACGTTATCAAATATAAATTAAAGGGAATAATAAATGTGGGATCCGGTAAATCTTATCAACTTAACTATATAATAAAATATTTTTGTAAAAGATTTAATAAAAGAGTCATTTTTAACAAAAAAATTTTAAAAAAAAGACGTAATCAAGATCTATTTCCTAACATTGGGAAATTAAAAAAAAGCGGATTTAAAATTAAATATAATATAAAAAATATATTGGACGATTTTATCTAAATATTATTTCTTTTAATAACAATTTTAAATGACCAAACCCAGAATTTATTATGGAATTGCTTGAATTACCATATTTTCTGGGATATTCAATTGTAGGAAATTCTCTAACAATATATCCTTTTTTTAAGAATTTAATTGTAGTTTCTGCCTCAACCAAATAATTTGTCTCGGTTAATTTAATATTTTCAAAGCATTTCATCTTAAAGCCTCTAAAACCATTCCAACAATCAGTTAATTTTCCATTAAAGAAAGTATTTATTAAATATGTTATAAATTTTAAATAAAGCTTTCTGTGAATCCACTTTAATTCACTGTCAGATTTAAATTTACCTCCGTCTTTAAGTCTTGAGCCTATTACTAAATCAGCACCTTCTGAAAAATACTTTTTAAAATAAGAAATATCATCTAAATTCTCCTCACCATCTGAGCTTGTAAATATTATATATTCAAAATCTTTTTTAAATTTATTTATACACTCTTTAATTGACTCACCTCGTGATAAACTACCAAAGTTTGAAATATTAATGCCAAAATTCTGCGCAATTTTAATAGAATCGTCTGTCGAATTTCCATCAATAAGATATGTTGTGTAATACTGATTTACTTTTTGAATTTTAGTTTCAAGAGTTTTTAAATTTTTGCCATCATTTTTGTTCAAAATACAAACAATTATTTTTTCATCCTTCATAGAAAATATTTTTTAGTATTTTGGTTAATTAGTCTTTTATTTATACTCCAAATTTTAACTCCTTCCTTTTCAAAACTAAAGTCAGCAACTTCCATTTTGTATTTTTTTACTACCTTAATAGCAGCATTTTTTCTATAAAAAGGCAGAATAATAAGCATATACCCACCCCCTCCAGCACCTAAAATTTTTCCTCCTGTTACACCTACTTTTTTTAAATTTGAGTATAATTCATCTATTTTTTTTGTAGTTACTAAAGGGTTTACTTTTTTTTTTAAATTCCAAGTAAAATCTATAAATTTTCCTATTTTAAAAATATTTTGATTCTTTATATGATTTAAAAGTTTTTTATTTATTCTCCTCATTTTATGAAGTGAGCCTATAGTATTATTAGGATTTTTTTTATATCTTTTAACTTGCTCACTTAAAAGATCATTTGAGTAATGATTTTTCTTTGTATAAATTAATAAACAATTATAATTTAATTCATCAATAAAACTATTTGGAATTTTTAAACTTTTGATTTTACACCCATACCCATTTTTAAAAGATAATCTATTGAACCCACCAAACAGCCCAGCATATTGATCTTGCTTGCCACCACTTATACCAACTACCTCTCTTTCAATTTTTAATGCTATTTTTGCTGCTTTAAATTTTGACATATTTTTTTTTTTTATATTTTGAAAGCAAAAGAACCAACATGGAACCTAAGGATCCGCTTGTTCCTAGCCCACTACCTGTCGGGGCATCACAATGAACGCTTAAATTAAATCCTTTTTTAAAAGGGCCTAAATATTTAATGATTGCTTTTATGAGTTTTAAATTTCCTGTTATGGCCAATTTTTTTTTTATATCAAAGCTGATTATTTGATTATAATCTAATGAGATTATCTTAATTTTTTTGTCTTTTCTCTCCTCCAAGGAAGCATAAACATATTTGTTTATCGCAGATGAAACAACTACACCACCAAATTTTTCACAGTATGGATCAACATCTGTTCCGCCACCATTCAAACTTATTCGTAATGGAATTTTAGATCTTAGTATCATCTATCTATTAAAATAATTTGAAGTTTTATCAATTTCATTTCTCCAATATTCTAATAAGTCATTACAAGTCTTGTCAAAAGTTATTTGAGGCTTCCATCCTGTGTGTTTAACAAATTTTTTAATGCTTGGAACTTGTAAATCAGCATCAATAGGTCTGATTCTTTTTTTGTCAATTTTGATTCTAATATTATTCTTATTTTTTACCTTTGATAACCGAATTAAATTCCTTAAAAGTTTTTTTATAGTACAACTATATGATCCTCCAATATTATAAGTTGAACCTGGAATAGGATTTCTTGTGACTAGCATGTAATAAGCTCTTACAGCATCCCTTACATCACAGATTGTTCTTAAAGAATTAACATTTCCAACATAAATTATTGGAGGCACAATTTTTTTTTCAATCATTACAATTTGTTTCGCAAATGTTGACTCAGCAAAAAACTCTGATCTTCTCGGACCAGTATGAGTGAACATTCTAGTTATTTGGGTATTAATACCATAAGCGTCAGCGTAATATTTACCCAGAAGATCTGTGCCAACTTTAGAAATCGCATAAGGAGATGCTGGATGGTAAGAGTTTTCCTCTTTTATGGGGATATTTCTTTTGTCAACTTTACCAAATACCTCTGAAGACGAGCAGATGTGTACTACTACTTTTTTTAGATTTAACAATCTAATACTTTCCAGAACATTTAATGTTCCTATTATATTTGTTGATAATGTTTCTTTTGGACTGGTAAAGCTAGTGGTTGGATAACTGTGAGCCGCTAAATGAAAAATATACTTAGGTTTAATTCTTTTTAGAGCATTATTAATTGAGTTTTCATCCAATAGATCACCATTTACAATATTCAATCTTTTGTTTTTTATGTATTTATCAAGATGAAAAATATTGTTAAGCTTAGAATTCCATCTACATAAACCATAAATTTTAAAGTTTGTTTTTTTTAAAAGGAATTCAGCTAAATGAGAGCCAACCATGCCAGTAAGTCCTGTTATAAAAACTTTATTTTTCACTTATAAACTTTTTTCAATAATTTTTTTTGCATATAAAAGATTGTCTTTTGTGATATTTTGATGACATCCTATTGCAAATGAATTTTTCATTATATAATTAGAGTTTTCTAGCTTTCCTGATATTTTATACTTTAGCTTTTTCATGGCTGGTTGAACAGTGATATTCCCACATATTATAGGTCTTGTTTCGATATTATTTTTATCTAAAAGTTTCCTTAACTTCTTGACTAATTTTGGATTTTGTCTCTTTAAGTATATTGGTATACCAAACCAACTATGTTCAGAATTTATTGTTTCTTTTTGAATACTTAAAACATCATTATTTTTAAAATGTTTTTTCCAAAATTTTCCAATTTTTCTTCTAATAGAGATTATCCTTTTTAGTTTTTTAAGTTGTATTAAACCTATTGCAGCCCCAATTTCAGAGCCTCTAATATTATACCCAATATTTGTAAATAAAAATTTTTTATCAATTTTTGAATATTTTTTTTCTAACTTTTTTTTCTCCTTATTTTCAAGATCCCTTATCCAACCATGAGCTCTGAGCATTTTTGCTATATTTGATATTTCTTTATTTTTAGTAACCATCATTCCACCTTCAACAGTTGTCAAATGATGGGAAAAATAAAAACTATAAGTTCCAATATCGCCAAATGTCCCACAATATTTTCCTTTAAACTTTGTACCTAAAGATTCACATGTATCTTCAATTAAGAATAGACCATATTTTTTTTTCAATTTTAATAATTTATCAATTTCTGCTGCATTTCCATAGGTATGAATAGTCAAAATACATTTTGTTCTTTTTGTAATGGCCTTTTCAATTTTACTAACGTCTATATTCATAGTTTCTTTATTTATATCAACGAAAACTGGTTTTAAGTTGCACTGAATTATAGGCCAAACAGACGTAGACCAACTTAAAGCCGGAACAATCACCTCATCTCCTGGCTTCAATCTTTTTTTAAAATATGGATTTGTTAAAACACTAAAAGCCAATAAATTTGCTGATGATCCAGAATTCACATACATAGAATATCTAGACTTTACAATCTTACTGAAAGCTGCTTCAAATTTTTTAGTTTTTGGACCAAAAGTAAGCCTTGTTGAAAGCAAAGTTTTAACTACTTCATTTATTTCATCTAAATTATAAGTTGGTTCATGTAGACGAATTCCTTTTCTATACTTTGTTGGGAAAAAATTTTTTTGAATTTTTTTTAGTTTAAATTTATGGTTTATATTATTCATAATAATTTAGGTAATATTTCTTTTTACAAGCTTATACAAGTCATTTCTTTTTTTAAATTTTAGAAATTTGATTTTAGATTTTTTGGCTGCAAGTTCATCTGAAATACTATCACCAATAAAAAAACTTTTTTTTTTATTTATATTCCATTTTTTAAGAGATTTTAAAATCATTCCATTACCAGGCTTTCTATCTATTGATTTTTTTTTGTATCTCCTAATTTTTCCTTTTTCATAAAATGGACAATAGAAAAAGTCATTTATGCACGCACCATATTTATGTAAATCTTTATTCATATAATTATGAAATTTTAATACATCTTTCTCTCTATAATAGCCTCTAGCAATTCCAGATTGATTTGTAACAACAATTACTAAATAATTAAGTTTGTTAAGATACTTTATTGCTTTAATAGCACCCTTATTCCATATTAGATCAGATGATTTGTAAGTATATCCTTTATCAAGAATTAAAGTATCATCTCTATCAAAAAAAACGCACTTCTTTTCAGTTAGTTTTTTAAAATTTTTTTTTAAAAAGCTTAAATTTTTTTTTAAACCAAAATCAACAAAATACGAATTATCATAATCACCATACAACAAATTTTTTTTTATTAGATTTGGTGCATAATCTTTTTCAAACGAATAGAATTTATTTTTTAAAAAACCCTTGAAGTTTTTTTTTGATAAAATTGATACACCTGCATACATCTTTTTGTTTGTTTTAGTAAAATGTATCTTTTTTGATTTAATATCTATATTATTTAATAAATTATTAGATTTGTAGTTTGTATTTTTTGTTAAAAAAAGAAAACTTTTAAACTTTTCATATTCAATAATTTTATTTGAATATATAATATTGAACAAAGTATCACCATTAAGTAATAAAAATTTATCCTCACAATGTTTAGATGAAGTAATAATTGATCCAAGAGTTCCTAATGGTTTTTTTTCAATTATAACTTTTGTATTTTTAAATTTTTTTAATTTATTCTTAATATATTCACCTTTAAAACCTGCCAATATTAGTATTTTTTCAATTTTATTTTTTTTTAATTCTTCAACTAGATAATATAAAAAAGGTTTGCCATTAAATTTTATCATTGGTTTAGCCAAAGATTTTGTAATTTGTCCTAGTCTTTTTCCAAATCCACCAGCAAGAATTACAGCCTGTCTAATTTTTTTATTTTTCAATTTATTCTCCTTGTTCACTTTAAAATTAAAACAAAAAATTAATTTAAAATAGATTTTAATTAATTATTTTCTTTAAAAAAATATTTACTATACACAACTCGAATAAAAACTAGAATATTAATAATCGGATTGCTCAGTTCAGGTAAGATCGCTTTAGCAAAAAAATCGCCTTTGAATTATTAGGAGAATGGTTAAATACAGATAAAATAAGAGGGATTTATAATGATTGTAATTTTAGCAAAAAAGTAATTATACGGTACTTTTAATTAATGAAAATTTAATAGTATAGTTAAAAAGTTCATTTATTAAAAAACAAATTAAAATAAACAAAGCTTTTCTTTATACAAATCTTTTGCATAAGCTTAAATTCACCGTTAAAAATGAGGATGAATCTATGATAATAAATTATATCAAAAAAAATTTTACAAAAACTTAAGCAAAAAAACACTTTTGCTTGTATTTACAGAAATTATAAATTAATTAAACATACCGATGAATAAATTAGCTATAAATGGTGGTCCTAAAACAAGAGTCAAACCTATGCCAGCAAGGGAAGCGTTTGGGAAAGAGGAAGTGAGTAATCTTAACCAGGTAATTAATTATTATAGAAATTTAAAAGTTGATCCTCCATATAGCGGAAAATTTGAAGAAAAATTTTGTAAAGAATTTGTAGCTTATATGGGTGGCAAAGGTTATGCAGATGCAGTGACATCGGGCACTGCAGCTATTTACACAAGCTTACAAGCTTTAAATTTGAAAAAAGGTTCTGAAGTTTTAATCACTGCAGTTACTGATTGTGGCCCTTTAAATTGTATAATTCAGTTAGGTCTAACTCCAAAGATTGTAGATACTGCTAAAAATTCTTACAATTCTTGTGTTGGAAACTTTATCAGTGCAATTTCAAATAAAACAAAATGTGTTATTGCTACACATGCAGCCGGTGAGTCAATTCATGATATTGATAAACTTCAAAAATTTTTAAGAAAGAAAAAAATTTTTCTTATAGAGGATTGTAGTCAGTCACCAGGGGCTAAATGGAAAGGAAAAAAAGTTGGAGTTTTTTCAGATATTTCAGCATTCTCAACAATGTATAGAAAGACACTGCATAGTGGTGGTAATGGTGGAATTGTTTATACAAAAAATTTAAAACTTTATCATATGCTTCTGGCATCTGCTGATAAAGGTAAACAAGTTTGGAGAAATGATATTGATTTAAGAAATCCCAATTTTGCTATTATGCCAGCATTAAACTTTACTACAAATGATTTATCATGTGCAATTGGATCTGCATCGCTTAGGAGACTCGATAAAACTATCAAACTTAGAAATAATTGGGTCAAAAAATTTGTGGTTGAGTTAAGAAAAACTAAAACATGCTATCCATATAATTTTAATCAAAATTTTTCAGTATTTTTTTTTCCAATTTTTGTAAGAACTGAACTATTAAGTTGCACAAAAGAGGAGTTTGCAAATTCTTTACTTGCTGAAGGGATAGGTTTACAACCTCATTATGGATGCGTGATGTCGGATTGGGAATGGGCAAAAAATTATATGTCTAAATTTACACTTGCAAGAAATGCGACTGAAATCAGAAATAATTCTTTTAATCTTTTTGTAAATGAAAAGTATGGGTATAAAGAAATAAAAGACATAATAAAAGCGATCAAAAAAGTTGAAAATCATTACATGAAAAATAATATTCCTGCAAAAACAAAAAATAGATCTTTAGATTGCTGTGGATATAAAAACAATACCTGTAAATATTTAAGATAAATTGAAAAAAAAAATTTTAATTATTGGTGGTGCTGGATATGTTGGTACAGAATTATGTAATAAGTTGGTTAAAAATAAAAATTATTCAGTTACCTGTTTAGATAATTTTTGGTTTGGTGATAAGGTCTCTAAAAAAGTAACAAAAATAAAAAGAGATATAAGGAATTTAAAGGATAGTGATCTTAAAAATTTTCATACCGTAATTCATCTTGCTTATTTATCCAATGATCCTTTATGTGAATTAAATGGTAGAGATGCCTGGGAATGTGGACCTCTTGCTATATACTCTATACTTGAGAGTTGTAAAAAAAATTCTATTAAACATTTTGTTTTTGCTTCATCAGGTAGTGTGTATGGAGTTAAAAGAGAAAAAAAAGTAACAGAAAATTTAAGCTTAGAACCAATATCCGATTACAATAAGTCCAAAATGATTTGTGAAAAAGTTATTGATGGTTATTCTAAGGATTTTAAAATAACTGTATTAAGACCAGCTACTGTATGTGGTTTTTCTAGAAGACTTAGACTAGATGTGGTCCTAAATTTATTCTGCTATCAATCATTTTTTAAAAAAAAAATTACAGTTTTAGGTGGTAATCAAATAAGACCTATTCTTCATATTAAGGACATGGTTGATGTATATGATTTTATATTAAAAAGAAACATAACTGGAACTTATAATGTGGGATTTGAAAATTTAACTGTAAAAAAGATTGCCAAAGAAATTTGTAAAAGAAAAAAAACTATAATTGAATTTAAAAAATCAAATGACCCAAGAAGCTATAGAATGAATTCTGAAAAAATTATAAAGAGAGGGTTCAAACCAAAATATAACTTTAAAGACTGTATAAATGATCTTTTGTCAGAATTTAAAAAAGGTTATAAACCATCAGATAAAAACTGGAATTTGAAATGGTTATTAAAAAAAAATTATATAAAAAAAAATGGTTAAATTTAATAAGTTATCGTCAAAAAAAAGAGCAAGAGAATATAGAAAAAGAATTTTAGAAATATCTCAGAAAGTAACTGCATTACATATAGGAGGCACTTTTTCATGTGCAGAAATTATGGAAGTAATTTTTAATTACTTTATAAAAACAAAATCTGAGATGGAATGTTTTATTTTAAGCAAAGGACACGCATCTATTTTGCACTATGCTATTTTAGAACAAAAAAAATTAATTAAAAAAAAAGAAATGGATAATTACTGTAAGAAAAAAGGTTATTTAGGAGTTCATCCTGACAGAGGAAATCCCGGTATTAATGCATCAACTGGATCTCTAGGTCATGGACTTGGAATGGCTGTTGGAGTTGCAATTGCAGAAAAACAAAAAAATACCAAAGTCTTTGTTGTTCTTAGCGACGGGGAATTACAGGAAGGGTCTACATGGGAAGCGATAATGTTAATACCAGCGCTAAAGCTAAAAAATGTAATAATGATAATTGATAATAATAATCTACAAAGTCTTGAAAAAACTTCAAAGACACATCCCAATTTATATCCAATTGAAAAAAAATTGTCTCAATTTGGATGGAGTGCTCAAAGATGTGATGGACACAACGCAAAACAAATTTTTAATAAAATTTATACTCGAGATAAAAAAAAACCCTTTGCACTAATTGCTGAGACAATTAAAGGGTATCCTGTTTCCTATATGATGCATAAACCTATTTGGCATTATAAATCACCAGATAAAAAACAATATTTAAGAGCTATTAAAGATTTGGATAAGAAATTATGAGAAATCATTTTGCAGATAGACTCTTTTATAATGCAAAAAAAAACAAGAAAATTTATATAGTTGCTGCAGACATATCCCCTGCTGGAAGTATGGAAATCTTTAGGAAAAAATATCCAAATAGATTTATAAACGTTGGTGTTGCTGAACAAATAATGATAGCAACATGTGCTGGACTTGCTATGAGAAATTGCAGACCTTTTGCTTATACGATTGCAGCTTTTTCATTATATAGACCATTTGAAATGATTAGGGATGACTTATGTTACCAAAATTTACCAGTCACTATTGTTGGAATGGGAGCTGGAACAATTTACTCTAATCTTGGAGGCACACACATGACCCAAGAAGATGTCTCAATCGCAAAAAGTATCCCAAATATGAGTGTCATTAGTCCTGTTGACCCTTTAGAGCTTTCAGCAGCAGTAGATTTTTGCTCAACAAAATCAATAGGTCCCGTATATTTAAGAATTGGTAAATCAGGAGAAAAAAATTTTACAAAAAATTCTATAGAAAAATGGAAGTTCGGAAAGATTAGAAAAATTGAAGGTGGAAAAAATATTTGCTTTTTAACCTATGGACCAATTATCAAAAAAATCTATGAAATTAAGAATTATCTAAACAAACAAAATATCTTTCCATCAATTTACAGTTGTCATACTCTTAAGCCACTTGATAAAAAAAGATTATGTGAAATATTTAAAACATATGAAAAAGTTATTATTCTTGAGGACCATTCAGAAATCAATGGTCTCGCTCATGACGTAAAAGCTCTCGCTTTTGAGCAAAACTTTAATGGTCAAATAATTTCTTTCTCTTTAAAAGATAAGTTTTTTCATACATATGAAAAACAGGACCACATGTTAGATCTTCACGGAATTTCATCAAAAAAAATAATAAGTAAAATCCTAAAATGAAAAAAAAGGTATTAATTATTGGTGGGGGTATGGCTGGTTGTGCATCGGCATATGTATTGAGTAAAAACAAAGATTTAGATGTTCATCTAGTTGAAAAAAATCCATTTTTAGGAGCTGGAGTAAGAACCTTTTTTTACGGTGGTCACCCATACACATTTGGACCAAGACACTTTCTAACTTTTAATAAAGATATTTACAAATTTTTGAACTCTTATGTCCCTCTTCGTTCTTGTTCGGAACATCAGTTTTTAAGCTATGTAGAACAAGATAAAAATTTTTATAATTACCCACTAAATTATGAAAATATTAAAAAAATGCCTGATAAGAAAAAAGTTTATAATGAACTTAAAAATAAATCATTATCAAAAATTGCAAACGCGCAAAATATGGAGGAGTATTGGATTAGTTCTGTGGGTAAAACACTGTATTCAAAAGTTATAGACAAATATAATAAAAAGATGTGGATGGTAAATTCTAATAGAAAAATCGACACATTTAAGTGGTCTCCTAAAGGTGCAACTTTAAAAAAAAGTAATAATAAGGCTGCGTGGAGTGAAGCAATTTCCTGTTACCCAATTAAATTAAATGGTTATAATGATTTCTTTGATAATATAAAAAAACTAAACACAAAGACATATTTAAACTCAGTTGTAAAAAAAATTAGTATTACAAATAAAATATTTAAAATTAATAATAAAACAATAAAATTTGATATAGTAATTTCTACGATTTCTCCACATTTATTACTTGATAATAAATTTGGCTCCCTACCATTCATTGGAAGAGATATTTTTAAAATAGTTATACCAAAAGAGCATGTATTTCCAAAAAATGTTTACTTTTTGTATTATCCGAATGATGAAAAATTTACAAGACTAGTAGAATACAAAAAATTTACAAAATATAAGTCAAAAAGTTCACTTATTGGAATGGAAATTCCATCTACAAATGGAATGCACTACCCAGTACCATTCAAAAAAGAAATCAAAAAGTCTCATAAATATTTTAAATCATTACCCGAATGGTACTTTACTATTGGGAGAGCTGGAACATATAGATATGAAGTTGATATAGATGATTGTATTGAGCAAGCTTTAGAAATCGGTGAAATAATTAACACAGGACATTATGGTGGTCCTCTTACTAATAATAAGTGGTGGGAACTATGAAAATATTAAGAAATTTAGGTCTCTTAAAAAAAATAAATACAAAATATAAAAATAAAACTATAGGTATGTGCCACGGAGTTTTTGATCTTTTGCACGAAGGACACATAGAACATTTTAGTTATGCGAAGAAAAAAGTAGATATTCTTCTTGTCAGTATCACTGATGACAAATATGTAAACAAAGGTCCTAATAAGCCATATAATAATTCTTTAAAAAGAGCTAAAGTTTTGAGTGCTCTAAAAGATATTGATTTTGTTTATATAAATAAAAGTGCATCTTCTATTCCAGTTTTGAAATCACTTAAACCAAAATTTTATTTTAAAGGAAAGGATTATATTCAGAAAGATTTTACAGGGAATTTAAAAAATGAAAGAAAAGAATTAATTAAGAACAAAGGGAAATTTATTTACACCCCTACAAAAATAATGAGTTCAAGCAAAATACATAACAATTACAATTTTTTCGAATTTGACAAAGAAAAAATTAAATTTTTGAAAAAGATAAGCTCTAATGGTCAAATGAGCAATATTGATACGCTGATAGAAAAAATATCGAAGTTAGAAATTAATCTTATAGGTGAGCCAATTATAGATGAATATATTTATTCTGACATAGCAGGGTTAACGTCTAAAGATCCTGCTGTATCTGTTTTGAAGAAAAGTAAAATCTCTATACCTGGTGGAACTCTTGCTATTGCTCTTATGCTTTCTAAGTTTGCAAAAAAGGTGAATCTGTTCACCTATGGAAAAAATATGACTTTAAAAA
>MDTE01113965.1_pt1 | contig 12086 bp, 12 predicted proteins | sample 811231 | NCBI WGS metagenome assembly MDTE01 (sample SAMN05326651, study PRJNA326480) | marine metagenome | isolation source: seawater | place: Indian Ocean: Red Sea | collected 2010
GGATCAATTGAGTAGATCCTGCTGTAGCCAAAATTACCCACCCATAATAAAAGGGTGTTTTCGCTGCGATTATTTTGGCTAACTTCAAGTACTTTGATTGCTCCCGGACCTCATGCTTTGACTTATTCGATGCTATCAGTGGATTTTGAAGAGGTCAAAGTGGTATTTTTGCAAATATGTTCCTGTGGTTTCTCTGAATGTAGCTGTCTGTTATATCCTCATATGAACGAAAATATTTGTATGGTAAGCCCTGCGAGACAATGGTAGGATTGATTAGTTAGTTTGATCCTGTTTTGTAGTGGGAACGAATAATATTAGCTAGTAAATCAATTAAGTAAGGAGTTTGTTAGCCTTGCCAGATATTAAAGTAGCAATTATTGGTGTCGGGAACTGCTCGTCATCGCTTATACAGGGTGTTTCCAAGTATGCTGATGCAACCTCCAGTGAGAAAATTCCCGGTCTAATGCATCCAGTTCTAGGGGAGTACGGCATAGGGGACATCAAATTTGTAGCGGCGTTTGATGTGGATAAAAATAAGGTTGGCAAGGATTTGTCAGAGGCAATTTTTTCGCAGCCTAACAACACCGTGAAATTTCAGGATGTCCCCAATCTAGATGTGGAAGTTCAACGAGGTATGACACATGACGGAGTTGGCAAATATACTTCCGAACTAGTGGAGAAAGCAGATGGTGGCACCGCGGATATAGTAGAAATTTTGAAAGATAGAGAAGTTGATGTTGTAATCAATTATTTACCAGTAGGATCTGAAGAGGCTACTAAATGGTATGCAGAACAAGTACTTCAAGCTGGATGTGGCTTTATAAACTGTATACCAGTGTTTATAGCAAGTGGAGAAAATGATTATTGGCAGAACAGGTTTAGGGAGGCAGGAGCGCCGCTTATAGGCGATGATATCAAGTCACAAGTTGGAGCCACAATAACTCACCGTGTTCTAACCAGATTGTTTATGGACAGGGGAGTGGATTTGTTGAGGACTTATCAGCTCAACTTCGGTGGAAATACCGATTTTATGAATATGCTAGATAGGGACAGACTTGATTCAAAAAAGATATCGAAAACACAATCTGTGACCTCACAGGTTGACGAATTTATACCTGATAGAGATATCCATGTGGGTCCAAGTGATTATGTCCCATGGCTGACTGATAGAAAATGGTGCTATATAAGAATGGAAGGAAAGAGTTTCGGGGATGTACCACTAAATCTGGAATTAAAGCTGGAAGTATGGGATAGTCCTAACTCAGCAGGTGTAGTTATTGATGCTATTCGTTGTGCGAAGATTGCCAAAGATCGAGGTATCAGTGGTCCAATTGCTGCGCCATCGTCATATTTTATGAAATCTCCGCCTGTTCAATACACGGATGATGAGGCGAGAAAATTACTGGAAGATTTCATTGTTGGCGAAGAATCAGCCCAAGGTTAATTTATAATACCAGGGAGTGTTTTGTCGTTTCTTAGAAAGGGAATTGCGTGGAGAGATATCCAAAAAAGATAGCTCTTTTCTCCCCGTACGATTTTGCGTTACCGGGGGGTGTCAATGAGCACGTAGCTAACTTGCATGCTCAATTCCTTTCCAGAGGTATTGAATCTTCAGTTGTTGCTCCAGTTTCAGAATCAATCGTTCCTGCAATTCATAATTTTATTCCGATGGGGAAACCCTTGCCTATTCCTACAGGAGGTTCAGTGGCGAGAGTGTCACTTTCTGTTTGGTTGCGCAAGAAAATTCGTAACCTCCTCAAAGATGAAGAATTTGATGTTATACACATTCATGAACCATTTGCAGGCGCAGTGACGCTGGGTGCTCTATCCCATACTGATAATAATCATAATGTTGCCCGTGTGGCGACGTTTCATAGTTATGGCGGATCTCAACTATATAAGGTGGTGGCTAAGAAAATATTGAAAATTTATTCTGATCGTCTAAATGGACGTATAGCAGTGTCAGAAGTTGCAAAAGAGTTCATAAATAAATATTTGCCTGATGAATATGAAGTTATACCGAATGGTGTTGACGTTGAAAGTTTCACTAAAGTTAACGGATTTGCGAATCTGAGAGATGGAAAAACCAACATACTTTTTTTGAGCAGGTTAGATAACAGGAAAGGTTTACCGTATTTGTTGATGTCGTATTGTGATTTAAAGTGGGAATATCCCAATATTAGGTTAATTGTTGTGGGTTCTGGTGAATTAGACCCTGAATCCTCACGAATATTGGGAGAAAGAAACCCCCAGGATGTCATATTGGTTGGAGGTGTGTCAGAGGAAAACAAACGGCGATATTATGCGTCGGCAGATATATTTTGTGCACCGGCCACCGGGCAAGAAAGTTTTGGTATTGTTTTACTGGAGGCTATGGCCAGTCGGACACCAATAGTTGCCAGTAGTATAAAAGGGTTTTCACAGGTAGTTCGACACAAAGAAAATGCCCTTTTGTGCACTCCCAAGGATGTTGATGATTTAAGTAAATCATTAGCCACATTGATAAAATATCCATCTCTGAGAAAACAACTTTCTGAGTGTGGTTGGCAAGACGTTCAGACTTATAATTGGTCAGACGTGTCTGAGAAAATTTTGGATTACTACGGAAAAATTCTTAGTTCAAACAAGATAAAAGCGAGATAGATATGAGCCTATATATGTTTGTGTCGAAGGCTTGCTTGAGCTCAAATATTTTCGCTATAGGGATAACAAATCATGAATAGAGATCGGTTGCGTTATCTGGTTTACAGATATTATGAAGATCCCGTATCTTCGTTTTTTTGCTGGTTGGGTTTTTCAGCGAATGGAGTTACATATTTAGGTCTTGTTATCATCGCTTTTGCTGCTTATTTCATATCACAAGGGTATCTACTTATTGGTGGAATCGTAGTGTTTTTTGGAAGTGCGCTTGATCTAATAGATGGTGCGATAGCAAGAAAGAAGGGTACAACATCCAAATTTGGGGCTTTACTGGATTCCGTGTCTGACAGATTTCAAGAGGCTTTTATATTCTTCGGGTTGATCATCTACTATTCGGCAAATGACTGTGGTATTCAGGCTTTAGGGTTTGGGGTATGTAACATTGCTGTTTGGTCAACTTATACGGCATTCGTATCATCCGTGATGATCAGCTATTTGCGGGCACGTTCAGAAGGCCTTGGAATTGAATGTAAAATTGGAATTATGACCAGGCCTGAGCGAGTAGCCATCATTGGAACGGGATTGATATTCACATCATTGATCGATTCGCTGATGATATTTATATTGATCGGGATTACTGTTGTCGGATTTGTAACCACATTACAACGTATTTTGCACTCAGCGAAAATGATTCGTGAGGATCGTATAAATTGAAATTAATATTGATACCACTTTTGGTTTTCTCCATGGTTATAACTTCCACTGGACAGAGGTTGGATGCGAATAATACGGGCGTTGCCGAGGTTGTATGGCATGAGGTAATAAGTGAGTTCCCTAATGGGATGCGGTTCAAAGTCAATGTCGAATCGGATTCAGTTGTGGAGGAAATTGCTTTAAGGATGCGGGTTGGCCAGCAAAATACCGGTGTCTATGAATATTTTGATATAGAACCGTCCCAGACTGTATCGGCTGAATTATTTTGGAACACTTACAGTGCAAGCAAATATATACCTCCCGGAACGGTGATTTCCTATAGTTTTGAGGTAAGCACAGCCGATGGTTTAAAACATGCGTCAGAAACCTATGAATTTGTATTTCAGGATGTTCGGTTTAAATGGGATGAGATATCAGAAGGGCCCGTGACTGTGGCTTACCACGGGCCAGTGAAATCAAGAGCAGTAGGTATTCTGGATGCAATGTTAAAGACAATGGCTTTCATGGAGATTGTCCTTGGTGAGGGTAAAACTGATCCGATCAGGGTGAATATGTACAACAATACAAAGGAGATGTTGGTAGCCTTACCTCCAGGTAGTGCAACAATAAGAAGAGAATTGATAACTGAAGGTCAGGCTTTTACAAAAGTGGGAACTTTGTTAGTGCTTGGAGGAGGTCGCTTGGCGACGGGTACAGCATCTCATGAAGTTACACATATATTGGTCCACAGAGCGGGTGATAGTGTGTTCGGCCGAGTCCCATCATGGCTGGATGAAGGTTTAGCTGAATTTGGAAATGTTTCTCCAACAGTGTCTTATGACGTAGCTCTTGACTTTGGTGTACATGCAGGCAAATTACTACCCATAACGTCCATGCCTTCAATGCCAGGAGATCCCGAGGATGTCATTATGTTTTACGGTCAAGCCAGATCCATTGTGGAATACATGATAATTCAACATGGCCCAGCTAAAATGCGTGAACTCTTGGCTGTGTTGAAATCAGGAAAAAAAATAGACGATGCCATAATGTCTGTATATGGAATGGATAGAACTTCTTTGGAAAACCAGTGGAGGTCGTACATAGGTGCACCCAAATACGATCCTGTTAGTATCGAATCTGTTCTGCCAACTCCGTTGCCAAGGCCTACTGTCACCGCATTTACCCTAACCCCTCAAGTTGGAGGCCAAACTGTAGCTTCTTTTGACGAACGTCAATCGGTAAAGGAAAACGGTAACGAGATGCAATCATCGAGTTCGGGTTTTTGCAACAGGACTAACGGAGATAGAGGATTTGATGTGACTAATGTAGGATTTCTTGGGTTGTTGTTATTTATGTCAGCGAGGAAGATCAAACATTTAAAAAACATTTTGTGATCTTTTCGGACTTATTGATATTGATGTAAAATACATAGGTTCAGTTTTTCAAAGCCCCAAAATTAATCAGGTTAATTGTGATTATGGAACAACTTCCAGATTGGATGAGAGCGATAGAACAGACTTACGTTGCTAAATTTCCACAGCAACACTTATCTACTTTCGGTGCGACCAATATAAGCTACTTTGTTGTAACAGAGCCCATTTACACTGTCATAGATTCAAACAAAAAAGATCTAGAAGGTGTACTTAGAAAGGGTAGAGTGATAGCTGAAAAACCGACTTTGATAACCCCTACCTATGCGATGAATCTTGATGGCTTTAGTCAAAGTGCATATGATTACATGAGGCATGCCTCGGAAGTATATGGTCCTAATAGTCCCGGTATCCTCTACCAATACCGTAATGAACCAGAAAATCTCGAAATACTTAGTGGGATACCATCTGAAATTGCGTCGCGTATTTCAACTGATCTGAGTGCGAAGAAAGATGATCTTTCTGTTGTAATTGTCGGCGTGGATGAATTTTGGGATGTAGCTCTTCTAAAATTCATATATGAATATACTGCTTCATCAGTATCGTTTAATGCGGATCAATTGCGATCCAAAGGTTTGCTAGACCCTCAACCTTCCGCTGGGGGGATTCCACGTGTTGCGGTAGACCAAATAGAAGAGATGTTCAAGTCTGTTCAAAAAGGTGGCAGCGCGGAAGTTCTAAAAAAAGAACTTGATAAATGGGGTGTTTATGCTTACTACGAAGATAGATTCTTGCAACTTTTTCGATGAGATATAGAAGTTAATTATTAAAATGTAGTCGATTTTACTAATTCAAATTTTTATTTGTTTATGTCTGAATATTATCAGGCAATTGAAAATAAAAACTTTGGGAGTGTACAAATTAACGGGATAGTTATGATAAACTTTGTTGGTAAACTTAGTGATTATCCAATCAACGGAAATTTGATTTAAATTTTATGTATAGACAAGAAGAACCAGAAGTTAATTTCGAAAAGGTTTTTGCCCGATTTAAAGGGATTTTTGGGTTTTTGGGTGGATCCGGAAAAGGATTTGGCCCAATTTTGATTCTTGTGATTATCGTTATAGGTGTCGGCTTTTGGGTAGCTAGCGGGCTTTTTAGTGTTCAACCTGGTGAACAAGCCGCTTTAAAAATGTTTGGTAAATACTCACAAACGAAAGATCCAGGACTTCAGTGGTGGTGGCCGGGTCCAATAGGTGCAAGGGACGTGGTCAGGGTTGACGAGATAAGAAGACTTGAATTGGGAGTCCGAGGGGACGCCCCTGTGCTTAGTGAATCGTTGATGATCACAGGTGACCCAGATGAGTCTGGTGATCCTGGGGAAGCTCCAAACATAGTGGATGCACAGTTGTTAGTTCAGTATGACATTAAGAATCTTAAGGATTATTTATACAAAGTAGTATCACCTGATGCCGCGACATTGAAAGATGCAACGGAGACCTCATTGAGGCAAGTTGTGGGTAGTCGGCCTATAGATGATATTTTAACCGACAAGAAAGAAGAAGTGCAGATAGAGACCCAAAATAAATTGCAAGATATTCTAGATAATTACCAGTCTGGAATAAGGATACGTGAAGTGAAATTACTTAACGTATTTGCCCCTGAACAGGTTAAAGACGCCTTTGATGATGTTGTAAGGGCTAAGGAAGACAAGGCCAAGATCATCAATTTAGCTGACGCATACAAGGAAAGTGTACTTCCACAATCTCGTGGACAGGCTGCAAAAATGTTGCAGGAAGCTGAAGGGTTTAGGCAACAAAAAATAGCGGTGGCTGTGGGTGAGGCTGAAAGGTTTCTGGCTATTCAAAGTGAATATGAGAAATCGAAGGATATAACTCGTAAGAGACTTTATCTGGAAGCCATGGAAGAGATATTACCCGGAATAAGCAAAATTTTAGGTGACCCAGGTGAAGTTATCTTGGTAAATCCAGATAGCGGCCGTGTGTTGCCTGTACCGATCACTGGAGAATGAGGATGGTTAAATGAAATCATTGTCATTAATTGTTATAGCTTTCATCATTGTTGCGGCGATTGTCTTGCCTCAATTGTTTTTTACGGTTGATGAAACGGAAGTTGCCATTGTTACGAGGTTCGGAGAAATAAAATCAGAAGTTTATGATCCTGGGCTTAATATCAAGACTCCGTTCATCGATAGCGTAACAAGGTTTGAGAAAAGGTTGTTGATATTTGACGCTCCACCTAACTCCTTATTGACGAAAGATAAAAAGCGACTAATAATCGATGTCTACGCAAGGGGCAGAATTTTTGATTCTGGTACTTTCCGTGAAAGACTTGGAGATGAACAGCGAGCGGCAGATAGGGCAGTTGACATAATATCTTCAGAACTGAGAAGAGAAATAGCGAGCCATAATCAGTCAGAAATAATAACAACCCAAAGAGATTTGATGATGGCCAATGTGTTAGAAGCGGTAAAACCGAAATTAGCTGATTTCGGTATTGAGGTGGAAGATGTAAGGATTAAAAGAGCCGACTTCCCAAATGAAATTGCGGAAAGTGTATATGCTCGCATGCAGGCTGAAAGGAAACGTAAGGCAGATAAAGAACGGGCAGAAGGCGCGGAAATAGATGCTCAGGTCAGAGCAGATGCTGATCGTAAGGCTACAATCATCTTGGCCAACGCTAAAAGAGACTCCAGTATTACGAAAGGTTGTGGTGAGGCCGAGGCAACAGGAGTATTTGCAGAAGCTCTTAATGAAGATCCTGAGTTTTACAGCTTTCAACGTTCTCTTGAGTCGTTCAAACAGATACTCACTAGTGGTACGACAATAATTCTCCCGCTGGGAGGGTTTGGAGCTGTGTTTGAGCAGATACGAGAGGGCGTAGATGAAGCTACTTTGATAACCTCTGGATCTACTCCCGAAGATGGCGCGGTATCCGAAGTTGGAAGCAAATGTGCGGAAGTATCGGCGGCTTGGTATCTTGCATCTGAATTAAATATAGATCAACCTGACTTGACTCTTGTTTCGTTGGAAAAAAAGCAATGGCAGGACTCAACATATGGTTGCATTGAAGGTGCAGAAAAATCTCCGCTTCCCATACCGGGATTCCAGGTTGGGTTTCTCCATGGTGGGGAAACTTATTCTGTCAGAACTAATCAATATGGATCTGTGCTTAAGATTTGCTAAAGTTTAAGGTTCGTCCTTGCTTTATTTCCTGATTGTAGATAGCGTCTTGTGAGGGGCTGATTGTTGGGAGCCACATTTAACATCGCATTTTCATGGCATGAAGCTGAAGAAATTCATGGCGTGGAGTGTTTGTTAAGCCAAGTTGCTAGTCTGACCCTTGAAAGATGTAGCGTACCGAACGCCAGTGCTAGCCTTGTGATAACGGATGATGAGACTGTAAAAGAACTCAACATGACACATAGAGGATTGGATGAAGTGACGGATGTGCTTTCTTTCTCCAACAATTTCGAGGGACAGTATTACGGTGACCCTGAAGATGTGACATCCTCAGAAACCGAATTTGTTTTACCGCCCGATCAAGAGGAGACAATTGGGGAAGTAGTTATTTCCTTGCCCCAGGCAATCAGACAGTCAAAATTGGAAGGAAACAGCCTTCGCATGGAATTGAGCAAACTGGTTGCTCATGGGTTCTTACATTTGCTAGGCTACGACCATATGGAAACTCAGGATAGAAAAGTTATGGAAGAATTGGAAGCAGATATACTGATTAAAGTTGGCGGAGATGTCTGAAGTTCTTTACAGGAAATGGCGACCAGGTACTATGTCAACTCTCCTTGGTCAAGACCATGTTACTCATACTTTAAAACAGGCAGTTATAAGAAACCGCCTTGCACACGCTTATTTGTTTTGTGGTCCCAGGGGCACTGGTAAAACTAGCACTGCAAGAATCCTGGCAAAGGCGGTTAACTGTGTGGCTCCAGTTGATGGCGAGCCTGACAATTCTTGTCATATTTGCCTTTCTATAAATGAATCCCGTTCACTAGATCTTATAGAAATTGATGCCGCCAGCAATAGGCGAATAGCGGATGTACGCGATTTAACTGAAAAGATACATTACAGTCCTTCAGAATCCAAGTTCAAGATTTACATAATTGACGAAGTACATATGCTTACTAACGAGGCCTTTAACGCACTTTTGAAGACGCTCGAAGAGCCTCCTGCCCACGCTTTGTTGATTTTGGCGACTACAGAGGTAGAAAAAATACCACTGACTATAGTTTCCAGGTGTCAACGGTTTGATTTCCGGCGAGTGTCCATAGATAAGATTTGCCAGAAACTTCAAAATTTATGCGATTCAGAAGACGTAACCATAGAAAAAAGTGCATTGGAATTGATTGCCACAAAATCCACTGGGAGTCTCAGGGATGCAGAAAACATATTAGAGCAAGTTATGGTCACTTATGGCCAAAATATAAATGAAAAAAACATCAGAGAGCTTTTACATTTAGGAGAAGATTTTTCTACCGTCCATTTGTTGGATAATATTGTTTCCGGTGAGCCTGATAAGACTATTCGGACCCTCAGTGGATTGATATCGGATGGGCATGATCCGACTCAAATTAAAGACAATATATTAGATCTTGTTCGCCATACTATATTGCATATTTCTGGTGTAGAGGTACCGTCCCACCTGAGGAATGATATAAATTCCTTTGTTGATGGTAAAAGTGACGAAGTCGATGTTCCTCAGTTGGTAAACTTGGCAAAAATATTGAACGGCACGGATTTTAGAAATTCTATAGATAGGGCCTTGCCTCTAGAGATTGCACTCGTGGAAGCTTCTGTTTTGTTTTCTGATGGCCATATTCATAATGTGAGCATGGGATCGCCTAAATCTCCATTAAATCAGCCTGTACCAAGTGGAAATAAAACAAACCTCAGTAGTAAACCTAAGATATCGAATACACCTCAGAAAACACCGTTCGAATCTAGAGAAATTCCACATGATAATAAACAAGGTGTTTCACCCGCTGTGACAAACCATCCAACGCCCGTAGCGAAACCAGAAGTTTCGATTCGGGAAGGAGTTAATGGAGAATTAGATCAAAAATGGAATGAATTGCTGCGTGGGTTACGGCAGACAGGGAACAGATTTAACGTGGGTGCTTTGCTAAGGGGGTGTGTTTCTAAAACTATCGATGATAATAACCTGATATTTTATTTCCGACATTCTTCTCATGTGGATAGGATAAAAAGTGAAATTGAAAATGTAGCGGTATTGAATCAATTTAAGGAAGCAGTTAACGATGTTCTAGGTATAAGGTATGAAATAAGAGTTGAATTATTAGATAATGCTGGTAGTAGAAACGGTAAGTCAGCATCACAAAAAAGTCACTTGGTGCGCGCTGCGCAATCTTTGGGGGCACAAATTGTTGAAGAGAGGGAGAAATCAGACTAATGAATAGGAATATGATAAAACAGGCCCAGCAACTTCAAAAGCAGATGGCAAAGATGCAGGAAGAAATAGAGGCTACCAAGGTGGAGTATACGTCGGGAGGAGGAGCTGTTAAGGTCGTTGTAACCGGTAAAATGCTTGTTGATTCAATTGAGATAGACCCTGAGGTAGTAGATCCTGAAGATGTTGACATATTACAGGATTTGATCATTACGGCCATTAATGGGGCTATAGAAGAGGCACAAGAATTAGCCTCCTCTAAGATGGGGGCTTTGACAGGAGGCCTCAATATACCAGGCTTAATGTAAGTAACTTTCAAGCCAAAATTCAAAGGACGCAGAGTGAACTCCAATTCATATGGTGACTCGCCTTTAGTACAAAGATTGATAGATGAATTTAGTCGTTTACCAGGGATTGGGCCTAAAACGGCTCAACGTCTAACTTATTACCTGATAAAAATGCCAAATGAGCAATCAGAAAGTCTTTCTGAAGCCATTGTGTCCATGAAGAGAAATATAGTACTGTGCCGCCAATGTTTTCACATAACTGATCAAGAGCTGTGTGATGTTTGTACAGATCCAACGAGGGATCAAGACACATTGTGTGTCGTGGAGCAACCCCTAGATGTGGTGGCTTTTGAAAAAACAGGCACTTATGCCGGGCGATACCATGTTTTACACGGGGCTATTTCCCCGATAAATGGTATTGGTCCTGATAATCTTAATATACGCCCTCTAATTGATCGTATTTCTAAAGAGGATTATAAAGAAATAATACTGGCAACAAACCCTAATCTTGAAGGGGAAGCTACTTCACTTTATATACAGAGATTGATAGGGGATTTGGGAGTTAAAGTCACGAGACCAGCAAGAGGACTGCCAATGGGTGGGGACCTAGAATATGCGGATGAAGCTACCCTTGGGAGCGCACTCGAGGGAAGGCAGAGTATTTAGAAAGTTATTTTATATTGCGTTCTTAGGACATCAAATTCATGAGGCCCAGGACTTATCGAACAAAAGCGGTTGTCCTCAAAGCACGAGCTTTGGGAGAGGCTGACAGGCTTCTTACATTGTTTACGGAATCTCAAGGACGTTTATCCGCTGTTGCCAGGGGAGCAAGGAAACCAAAAAGCCGAATGGGTGGTTCCTTAGATGTTTTGAATTTTGTGGAAGTTTCCTTGTCACCTGGTAGAACTTTTGATCACTTGAATGAATGCGTTGTTTTAGATGGATTTAAAAGTTTGAAAAAAGATTTGAAGGGAATAGCCAATGGTGTTTATTTGGCTGAACTTATAGATACTTTTGGCGACGAGAGAACACAAAACGTACAGCTCTTACGAATATTGGTAGAAGGACTCACATTTTTGGATCGTTCTTTGACATCAGATATTTTGATTAGAAAGTTCGAGATGAATCTGCTTAACATCTGTGGATTTGCTCCTGAATTGGCGAATTGTGTTTCGTGTAGACAAAAACTTTCTCCAGATGGTTATTTATTCGATCTTACGCGAGGAGGCGTTCTTTGCGCATCTTGTGAAGTGCAGCCTGTCAACGAATCTCAAAGATTGTCTCTGAATGCTATGAAAATGTTGAGGTTGTTGAGAAAAAATGTTGCGAATTTATCCGTGTTGAGCGAGTTAGACCTCTCGGATAGTGTTAGGCTGGAGATTGAACATATTTTAAGAAAATATCTCAGGTTTGTCGCAGAACGGGATTTAAGATCTACTAGGTTTGTTGACCATATCGAAACTCTGTCACCATAATTCATTGATGAATTGCTTGCAGTATTTAAGTTGAATACTATGTCCGTAACGTACTAATTCCGGTAAAATGTTGTCTTGTTGTTTTTGTACAATGAACATCATGCCCCTATAGCTCAGGAGGATAGAGCACCGGTTTCCTAAACCGGGTGCACAGGTTCGAGTCCTGTTAGGGGCACCAC
>MDTE01172791.1_pt1 | contig 12086 bp, 11 predicted proteins | sample 811231 | NCBI WGS metagenome assembly MDTE01 (sample SAMN05326651, study PRJNA326480) | marine metagenome | isolation source: seawater | place: Indian Ocean: Red Sea | collected 2010
ATTTATAGATGAAATCGATGATATTTTTGAAAATGCAGTATGCGGATTTGCAATAATAAAAAATTGTACAGGTATGCAAAACAAAGTACTTGATTATTTTTCTTATTCACTACCATCTATTGTTTCTAAAGAAGTGCAAGACGGATTGCCAGAAACAAGTCCAGCACTTGTATGCGATACAAAAGAACAAGTTAAGGATGCATTAAACGCATTAACAAAATTAAATGATAGAGAAAATTTAATTAGACAGGGGCATAATTATCTAAAAAAAATTGAAGAATCCTTCGTCAATAAAAGAAATCAAATATGAAAAAAATAACATTTATTAATTCAGATCCTTTTTTTGATAAAAATTATATGTTTATGCACGAAAAACCTGATCACATGCTTTTTCCATTATTTGCATTAAAGCAAGAACTTCAAAAAAGAAACATTGAGGTTCATACTTCAGATTTATTGCCAAAAAAAGATGCTGATTACATCGTATATAACGAAGCTCCAAAGAAAAATCTTTTTAAAAAAAGGTTAACACCAACTGAGGATGAGAAAAAAAAATCATTTTTAATGCTCTTGGAATGCCCAATTATAAGACCTGATAATTTTAACGAACATTATCATTCATATTTTAAAAAAGTTTTTACGTGGGATGATGGGCTAGTTCTTAAAAATAATAAGAAATATATAAAATTAAATTTTACGCAAAGCTTTCAGAAATCGACAAAGAACATCGCTAGAGATAGATTTTGCGTTTGCGTTTCAGGCAATAAGAAAGTGAAACACACAAATGAATTATACTCAAAACGCTTGGAAATTATAAAATGGTTTGAAAGTAATGATTTATCTAACTTTGACCTGTATGGAAGGGGCTGGGGTCACATGAAATTTAATTCAAATACAATTTTAAGTCCTTTTAATAGAATATTTACCTATTTGCCTGAATATAAATTTCGAAGCTCATGGAGAGGCCCTGCAGAAAATAAATTAGAACTATTACAAAGATATAAATTTAATATTTGTATTGAGAACGCAAAGAATTATCATGGTTATATCACTGAGAAGATATTTGATTCTTTTAGAGCAGGATGCATACCAATCTATTCTGGACCTCCAAATATTCATGATTATATTCCTAGTAATTGCTTCATTGATTTAGATAAATTTTCTGATTTTGAAGATTGTTATAAATATATGAAGACTATTGATGATAAAGAATTTGAAAGATACTCAGATTCAATTAATGATTTTTTGAACTCAACTAATGCAAAAAGATTTGAATATAATTATTTTATTGAAACTTTTATAAAAACTCTAAATTTATAAAATATTGAAATACTATGATTAAAGATCCCAAGATTTATATTATTGGTAAAAACTCAAGACTATTTAAGGATTTTTATAATTACTTGTCAGAAAATTTCTCAGAAAAATCTAATAATTTTGTGCTTTGCTCATACAAAGATATAGATAATATTAGCATTTCCAATGTTCAAAAAAGTAGATGTGTTTTATTTTCTATTTCAATGCTGGATATAGAAAATTCTTCTCTATTAGAAGAGTTAATCAATAAGTTCAATGAAGTTCGAATTATTGGATCTTCATCAGCAAAAAGTTATTGCGCAGAAAGCTTTAATTATTCAAGGGTTAAATATAACCAGTTTATGGACGCTAAAACACGATATGAAAAAGGATCAAAAGTATACTATTACCTTTTTGGAGATTTTTATGGCTCAAAAAGAATAGGTAAAAAATACATATCAAATTTTGATGACCTTGAAAAATATATTTTTTCCAGTCGTTTAGGAGAATTTTCAGAACTTTGCGCTAAAGAAAAGGGAAAAAATTTACAGCTCCACACAATTACTTATAACATTTTTGAAAAAATTTTTGGTATTAAAATAACTGCAGCAATATTTAAATTTTTATCTCCCTTCACTTACGGCTATACACGAATACGCTAATGTTCAAGTTAAATTTTTCAAAATCAAGCATGGATTTCTTTGTTATTTTTTCCGGGAGATTCTTTAATGGATTATTATTGATTGCAGCAACAAGAATCTACTCAACTCTGCTTACTGATAATGAGATTGGAAGACTTGGGGTAATTTTATCGAGTTTATTTTTTTTTACTTCTTTAGTTTTTTTTCCTATTGGAAGTTTTATTAATCAAAATATCTTATTCTGGTTAAAAAATAATAAATGGCAAAAACATTTAGCATCGTATTTCTTTTTTATTTCAATTATCGTTTTATTTGGATCAATTCTCCTTAATCTTTATGTAGATTCATTTTTAGTTTTAGTTGCTGCAATATATTTATTAGGCTTATGTTTTAACCAAACATTGATACCTATTCTCAATGCAATGTTATACAGGAAAGTTTTTGTTTTTTTAACATTTCTTACAACTTTATTTTATATTTTTTTAAGTTATCAATTTGTTACCTTTGGTTCACCTAAAGCAGAATTTTGGCTATTGGGCCAATCTGTTTCTAATATATTTTTTGCTTTATTTAGTATTCCCACTCTTTTGTTCCTAACAAAACAATCTTTTGATTTCAAACCAAGAGCAATAAAATTAAATCAAATTAAAAATGTCTTAAATTTTGCATTACCTCTATTGATAACATCTTTAGCAGGTTGGTTGATTTTGAATCTATACAAAATAATTGGTGGTTATGTAATTGGTTATGAAGAAATTGCAGTATTAATTTTATGCTCCGTTTTAAGCACTGGTATTTTTGGAGCGATTGAGAGCGCAACTATTCAACTGTATCATGCTGATTTTTTGCAAGCTCTGTTAAAATCTAAAAATTTAGATAATCGAAAGACTGCATTTAAAAATTTTTTTCAAAAAGTTATGGTAACTTTAACCTTTTTTCTTGTGGTCATTATCTTATTTGCACCAATAATCATAAAAGTGGGCCTTGACCAAAGATTTCATGAATACGTTTGGCTATTTATAGTTTTTCTTTTTGTGGATTATTTTCGTAATTTAAATCATGTGCTTTCTCAATTTGCATTTGCTGAATTTAAAACAAAAGTTCTTATAACAGGAAATATAGTTGGAGCATTTTCCTCTGTAATATTTATAGTGTTTTCAATAACAAGTTACAATTGGATAGTTTACATTCCAGTTTCTTTGATATTAGCTTATTTCCTAAATATTTTATTTCAATATAGGCAATTAAAAATTAATTATGGTTCAATAAGTTTATTACCTAGCATTAATAATATAATTTTTATATTGTTAATGTTTTTAATTTTAATAGTTAATTATTTTATTTTTTTTAGAGAATCGTTATGAGTGAAAGTAGCAAGTTAATATCCATAATTGGCGGATCAGGCTTTGTCGGAACCGAATTATCTAAAGATCTTAAAAAAAGCAAACTAGATTTCAAAATTTTTGATATTAATGTTGATGAATCTAATCCTAAATCTATATATATGAATGTTGAAAAAGAAAATCTGCATGAAATTCTTGGCAAAGACTCTAATACCATTGTTAATCTTGCTGCAGTTCATCGTGATGATGTTAAACCTGTATCAAAATATGACGATGTAAATGTTAAAGGCGCAATTAATGTTTGTAATGCGGCCAGAAAAAATAACATTAATCGAATTATTTTTACCAGTTCAGTTGCAGTGTATGGATTTGCTAAGCCAAATACGATGGAGGATGGAGAAAAAAACTATTTTAATGATTATGGCAGAACCAAGCATGAGGCTGAAGGGATATATAAATCTTGGTTTGATGAAGATCCAAAAAACAGAAATTTAATTATTATCAGACCTACAGTAATATTTGGAGAGGATAACAGAGGTAATGTTTTCAATTTGTTAAATCAAATAGCTTCAAAAAGATTTTTAATGATAGGTGATGGAAAAAATATTAAATCAATTGCTTATGTTGGCAATGTCTCTGCATTTATAAAATATTGCTTATCTTTAAATAATGGAATGCATGTCTTTAACTATGTAGATAAGCCAGACATGGATGTAAATCATCTAGTTAAACTATGCAGAAAAACATTATTTAACAAAGATAATATTGGATTTAGGCTACCATATATATTCGGATACATGCTGGGCGCTATAGCTGATTTGATAAGTATTGTTATCAGAACAAACTTGCCAATCAGCAGGATAAGAATAAAAAAATTTTCTGAAACGACGCAATTTGGAACATCAATACAAAGATTGGATTTTATTCCTCCATATGATGTAATTGATGCGCTTAAAAAAACTATCAGATATGAGTTTATTGAAAAAAAATAAAATTGTTAAATATTACTTTTCATTGATTCGATATGTTTAAAATTCATAATATAAATAAATCTCAACCGTATAGAGTTTTTTTAGAATTGTTTGAAAGTGCAATAAATAAAAATCAAACAGCTATTGATGCTATTGCAATAAGTTCACTTGATAAAAATAACCTAGAAGTTGAATCTAGGTTTGTAAACTTAAAATACATCATTGATGAAGATTGGATATTTTTTAGTAATTATAATTCTCCAAAATCACAAAACTTTAAATCACATAAACAGATAAGCGTCCTTATGTATTGGGATAAGATTGACACACAGATAAGAATTAAAGCAAATATCAGAAAGACAAGTAAAAAGTTTTCAGATGAACATTTTTCTAATCGAAGCAAAAAAAAGAATTCTTTGGCAATAAGCTCTGACCAGTCCAATATAATTAAATCATATGAAGATGTAATAAAAAAATATAAAAAAATATTTGAAAATAGTGATATTTTGGAGAGACCATCATATTGGGGAGGATATGCATTTAAGCCATATTACTTTGAATTTTGGGAGGGCCATGAATCAAGAATTAATAGAAGAAGAGTATTTAAATTTATTAATGATAATTGGATAAATTATATACTTGAGCCTTAATTTTGAGCCTTAAAAATTGCGAAAATTTAAAATTAGTTTAAAATCACCGAAAATGTATCCGTTAAATTAGCAAAATTCAGTAATTATATAAATATTTAATATGCATTGTTTAAATCAAATAACATTCGGTAAATTACAATAGCTACATCAAGAAATAAAACTTTACTCATTAACGACAAAATTCGTTCGTCTGAGGTAATGCTAATCGATCAAAATGGTGAAAAAAAGGGCATCGTATCTATTGAAAAAGCTATTGAAGCAGCTAAAGATGCATCTTTAGATTTAGTCCAGGTGTCTGCGCCTGATGCAAGTCCAGTTGTTTGCAAGCTACTAGATTACGGAAAACATATTTTTGACAAAAAAAAGAGCGCAAACTCTTCAAAACAAAAAGTTAAAAGAACAACAGTAAAAGAAATAAAATTTAGACCATCCACTGATACAGGTGATTACAATATAAAATTAAAAAAAATTAAAAGCTTTATTCTTGAGGGAGATAAGACTAAAATAAGCGTCCGTTTTAGAGGAAGAGAAATTTTAAACAGTAATATGGGACTAGATTTATTAAATAAATTGAGAATAGAGCTTGAAGACATTGCTCAAGTAGACCAAGAGCCATCTTTAGAGGGCCGTCAGCTTTTAATGGTTCTGTCGCCGTTAAAGAAAAAAAACTAATCATTTAAATTGTTATGGGATATAAATTAAAGACACATTCAGGAGCATCGAAGCGTTTTAAAAAGACAGGATCTTCTGTTAAGAGTAGAAGTGCTAACAGAAATCATATACTCACAAAACAGTCCACAAAGCGAAAAAGACATAACAGAGGCCTTAATAAACTATCAGGCACTGTTCTTAAGATGGCTAACAAATTAATAAATGGATAATAATTATGTCAAGGGTTACAAAATCAGTTACAGCAAAGGCTAAACATAAGAAGGTTTTAAAAGCTACCAAAGGGCATTACGGTGCTAGAAGTAGGCTATATAAGACTGCAAAGCAGTCTAATATTAAATCAATGCAATATGCCTTTCGTGACAGGAAAAATAAAAAAAGAAACTTTAGATCTTTATGGATTTCTAGGATAAATGCAGGTTCAAGAGAGCTTGGAGTTTCATATTCTAAATTGATTAATTCTCTATCTAATAAAAATATTATTATAAATAGAAAAATCCTGTCAGATATTGCTACTTCGGATAACTCAACTTTCAAAAAAGTTGTTGAAAAAGCAATAGGCTAGTAACTGGCCTAATGTCAGATACCACAGACAATAACGCTCCTAAAATAACTAAAGAATTTGGTGCGCATCATCCAATAAATCAGATGAAAGATCATATTATGGATCTTCTCAAATCTTTTGGTTTTCAAATAATTTCAGGACCGGAAGTCGAAACTGAAGAGTTTAATTTCGACATGCTTAATATAAAGAAATCTCATCCTGCTAGGCAAATGCATGATACATTCTATGTCAATGGTAAATCTAATGTACTTAGAACTCATACTTCGCCAGTGCAAATAAGAGGCATGCTAGGAAAGGAACCACCATTAGCTTTTATATCGGGCGGTAAAGTATTCAGAAAAGATGATGATGCAACTCATCTTCCAATGTTTCATCAAATTGAAGGAATTTATGTTGACAAAGATGTAAGTTTTGCACACTTAAAAGACTTAATATTCAGGATAATTCAATCTTTATTTGGTGAAAAAGTTGAGATAAGATTTAGACCATCATACTTTCCTTTCACTGAGCCATCTGCTGAAGTAGATATTTTATCTGAGGATGGAAAATGGCTTGAGATCCTAGGATGTGGTGTAGTAAATCCAATTGTGCTAGAAAATTGTGAAATCGATTCTAGTAAATATTCAGGATTTGCATTTGGTTTAGGTATTGAAAGAATTGCAATGCTAAAGTTTGGTGTGACAGACATAAGAGATTTTTACAAATCTAATTTAGATTTCCTAACGCAATTTAAATGAAAATTCATTATAAACATTTGCTTAGGCATATAAATTCTCAACCAACTATAAATGAACTTTCAGAAAAGTTATTTCAGCTTGGTCATGAGCACGATATTGATAATGATGTCTTTGATATTGAATTTACCCCAAATAGAGGAGACTGCCTATCAATAATTGGCTTATTAAGAGACTTAAATTTATTTTATGATACCCAAATCAATTTAGATATATATCAACATAATATAGAGCCATACCCTCTAAATTTTACAAATAATGCAAAACATCTCTGTAATAGGATTTCTTTTTTAAAAGTTGAAATTGATAAAATACCAACCAGTTATTCTAGTGCTTTAAATGATTATTTTGAGGATCTAGATATAAAAAAGATTAACTTTTTCACAGATATATCAAATTATATTTCATATGAAACAGGACAACCAACCCATTGTTACGAATCTTCAAAAATTAATGATCAAATTAGATTAGACTTCTCAACTCAAACGACTAAATTTGAGACTCTTTTGGATAAAATAATTGAGATAAGACCTAAAAATTTAATTTTTTTGAACGAAAGAGATGAAATTATTAATCTTGCAGGAATTATGGGTGGAAAAAATACTGCTTGTTCTAAAAATACTAAATCTGTTGTAATTGAATGTGCACACTTTGATCCTGAATCTATAATCGGGAAATCTGTAAAATATGATTTAACTTCAGAGGCTGCACATAAGTTTGAAAGGAGCACTGACCCAAATAATCATAATTTTGTTTTAAAACGGTTTTTAGAAGTAATTGACCAAAATACAAAAATAAAGAGAGCACAACTTTTTACTTTTAATGAAGAAGAGATAAAAAGAAAAAAAGTTTTATTTGATTTAAATTCAATTAATAAAATATTAGGTTCAGGTATTAAAAAAGAAGAATGTATTAAATACCTAAAAAAGCTCGGATTTGATATTGAGCAAAACTCTATAGTAATACCCTCATACAGAAGTGATATATCTTCTTTAAATGATATTGCTGAAGAAGTCGCAAGAGCAATTGGCTACGACAACATAAAAGCAAAAAATTTTTTCATTCCAAAATCTAATAAAACTAAAGAAAGCATTTCTGAAATTAAATTAAAGAATTTATTAATAGAGAATGGTTTTTTTGAAGTAATAAATAATCCGTTTGTTTCTAACAAAAGCAAAAATTCTATTATTGTAGATAATCCTCTTGATTCAAATAAGCAATACTTAAGAACAGATCTAAAAGAATCTTTGATAAAAAATCTTCAATACAATGAAAGAAGGCAGAATGAAATTATTAAACTTTTTGAAATAGCAGATGTATATTATTCCGGCTCTAATTCTCAAAAAAGAATTTGCGGAATAATCGCGAGCGGTCGTGTAAATAATAATTTTATAGACTTCTCAAAAAAAATTGATAACAACTATATCGAAGATGCTATTTTATCGAAGATCAGTTTTAGAGGAAAATCTGAATTTATTCCAATTGAGAGGGATTCCATCGACTCAAAATTAAAAAATCATATAAGTTATATTGAAATAGAAATTGATGAATCTCTAGAGGTAAATTTTAATAATCTATCTCTTCGTGACTTTAATATTCATGATACACAGTATATTCCTATCTCTGATTTCCCATCCTCAACTAGAGATTTGTCATTTTCAGTAAAAGATTTCAATAAATGTGAGGAACTTCAGTCATTAATGCTTAATATTAAACATAGTTTGTTAAAAGAAATTTTTGTATTTGATTATTATAAAAATGATAATCTCAAAGAAATCAAAATTGGTTTTAGATTAATATTTCAATCCCATGACTCCACAATTACTGACTCAGAGGTCAATGAAGCTATTGATCATATAATATTTGAAGCGCTGAAGATCAAATCTGTCAACATACCTGGACTAAATTAACTTATTGATTATTTTCAGTTAGCTATGTAATGTAACAAAAATTAGCTATAATTTTGCTCTTGGAGGAGCATTACAAATTTTCATTCCAGAGAAAATCTATGAAAAAGCTAAAATTATTTACTTGTTTAATTCTATTCTTACCTTTTTTACAAGCTCAAGAGCTTGATGAATCTTATCTAGATAGTTTACCAAGCGATATTAAGGACGATTTGCTTGAAAGAGCAGAAAAAAATAAGGGTGAATCACAAGAAAATTATAGGTCATCACTTTATTCAAGCAAATTAGAGCAAGCGGAAGAGCTAATCGATCTAAAAACTAGATTAGAGGCTGATCTGGAGGAGCTTGAAAGAAGATTAAAGTCAGATGATAGACTTGAGATATCAGACGAACTAATTTTATTTGGATCTGATTTTTTTAATACTTTTCAAACTTCATTTATGCCGATAAATGAACCAAATCCAGACTCGTCATATACTTTAGATAATGGTGATGTGCTCAGCATTCAGCTGATTGGACAAGCAGATTTAATTGATGATTTTCCAATTAAGGGCGACGGGTCAATTAATATTCCTGATATTGGTAAAATAAATTTAGCAGGTCTTACAATGAATGAGGCTTCCTTGCTTATAAAATCTAAAGTAGACTCAACATTAATTGGAACTAATGCATTTGTAAGTTTGAATCAAATTAGGGATGTGAACATATTAGTTTCAGGTAATGCTAAAAATCCTGGTATTTATACTCTTACAGGCAACTCAAACATACTTCATGCACTTTCAGTAGCAGGTGGTGTGAATGAATTTGGGTCATATAGAGAGATAAATTTAGTCAGAGAAGGTAAGGTCTTGGAGACATTAGATGTTTATGATCTTTTAATTGATGGCAATTACAGTCTCAAACATAGGCTAAGATCCGGTGATGTTGTTTTTGTTGAAGCTCGTAAAAGTATAATTACGATAGATGGCGCAATTAAAAGACCTGCAAAATATGAAGTCAATGATGGAGAAAATCTCGGCAGCGTAATTAGGTTTGCAAATGGTATAAAACAAACAGCTGACCTTCAGAATATTTCTTTAGAAAGAATTTTAGATGGAACGCTTAAGTCTTTGCCAATAAGAAATATATCTCAATTTAATTCTATTGAACCAATTGAGGGAGATATGATCTACATCAGAGAATATTCTTACAGAACAGCATCAATTGAGGGCGCAGTATATAAACCTGGAAAATATACAATGGCTGCAGGTGAAACTATTGAAGACTTGATAGAAAAGGCAGGTGGGTTTACTGAAAATGCTTATCCATTTGGAGCTGTATATGAAAATAATGAGGCTAAAATTATTAATCAAAAAGCTCAGGATCTTTTATACCAAGAGTTTTTAGATAATATCATTGCATTAAGTCAACTTAATATTGGACAAAATTTTGACTTGACTCCAATATTAAAACTAACAGAAGAAATTAAAAACTCAACACCAAGTGGAAGGATTGTTGTCGATGTCTTAAGTGAGGATAGTGATAATTTTTTAAATATTAGGTCGGGAGATAGATTAATTATCCCTGAAAAAAATAATAGTGTGTTTGTTTATGGAGAAGTTTCATCTGAAGGTGCCATCGCATATGCTCCAAATGAAGGAGTCGATTATTTTGTAGAAAAATCAGGAGGCTACAAAAGGTTTGCAGATAACGAATCGATTTACATATTGCATCCAAATGGAGAAACACAGCGATATTCAAAACAAAGAAATTTATTTGCTAATCAACCAAGAGATTTAGAGATGTATCCAGGATCAGTTATATTTGTTCCAAGGAAGCTAGATAGCTCAGCAACCAGAAGGCTTGCAACTCAAGCTTATGTTTCAATTCTCGGAAATCTTGGCGTTGCTTTAGCATCTTTATCTGCAATTAGTGATGATTAGATAGAGAAAATGAATGAGAGAGGACTTAAATAAATTTTTTAATAAGCTATCTGTATTTTTATTTCTTCTGTTAAATCCATCGACTATTCTAAGTGATAATTTTGATTTAAATACATATAACAACCATGGTGTTGTTGGGCTTATTAATATTCCCACTGCAAGATTTTATGATGAGGAAGTCCATGGAGTTACCATTTACGATGGTACACCAGATCAAAAAATAACTCTTTCATCTAATCCATATGACTGGATGGAAGCATCATTTTTTTATACCAATATCCAAGGTCTTCCATATCCTGGATATGAATATCAAGACTACAAGGATAAGGGATTTAATATAAAGTTGAGGTTAAAAAAAGAAGGAGTTTTACCTGCGTTAGCAATTGGACTTTACGATTTTGCAGGAACTGGATTTCATAGTTCAGAATATGTTGTAGCTAGTTATGGGATAAACAAACTTGATATGCATTTTGGTATAGGTTGGGGCCAACTAAATGGCTCAAGTCAAAAATTTAAAAATCCTCTTAGTTACATCAAAGATGATTTTAGTTTTCGACCATCTGGATACAGAGATCAGGGGGGACAATTTAATGTATCTCAATATTTTTCTGGTGAGTCAGCTTCACCTTTTTTTGGAATATCTTATAGCCTCAGAAACAATCTTCTTTTAAAAATTGAATCAGATCCAATAAATACTGAGGGTGGTCAAATAAAATATGAGGAGAAAAAAAATGATTTCTCTTTTGGAGTGGACTATTCCATAAATAGTAACTTTACTCTTGGAACTTCCATTGAGAGAGGTAATTATTTTTCATTAAGATTTATATATAAAAATAATCCAAAGAAGACTGTCAAAAGATACAAATATAAGGAAGCTGAAGTAAATGACGATGATAACAAATATACAAAGTTGATTAAGAATCTTGAGGAAAACGGCATTGGAGTCGAAAAAATATCTGAGACTTCTAAATCTCTAGGCCTTGAATTAACTCAATTTGTGCATCCTGATCTCAGAGTAGTTGAACAAATAATTTCAGAGGCATCAAGAGATGCTGGCATAAGCAAAAATATCAAAAAAGATATCAGTGTTGCACAATTAAAAGGTGTAACTGAAATTGATGCAAATTTTAGGAAAAATGCTCAAATAATATATGAGAGGGATTCCTCAAGAAGAATCAATACAAACACCGGCGTAAGATTTAGACCATTTATAGCTTCAAGAGAAGAGTTTTTTAAAGGCGCACTTCTTCTTGAAAATGATACGGAGATCGTTCTCTTAGATAATTTATTTTTTAATACCAATTTAAAATACAGCTTAGCAAATAATTTTGAAGATTTAAGATTCCCTCCAATAAACACTTTTCCTGCTCAAGTTAGATCTGATGTTA
>MDTE01067424.1_pt1 | contig 12085 bp, 7 predicted proteins | sample 811231 | NCBI WGS metagenome assembly MDTE01 (sample SAMN05326651, study PRJNA326480) | marine metagenome | isolation source: seawater | place: Indian Ocean: Red Sea | collected 2010
TTCTACATACCTGAAGAGTGATAATCCCACCATGAGAAACAATGTGGAGAATGGAGGAAAAAATATGGATTTAAGCCGACAATTAAAGAATGCAATAGCAACTGGGAAATTATTATTTGGACAAAGACAAGCAATCGATGCATGTGCTAATGGAGATGCAAAATTGGTTGTTCTTGCAGCTAATTGCCCAGTTGATTATACAGATGAATTACATGCCAAGCACCCGGAAGTAACTATGTTTCGTTCAACTTTAGTGAACAGAGAACTAGGTATTGCTTGTGGTAAGCCTTTTTCGGTATCGACAATTACTGTAATCGATGCTGGAGACAGCGAGTTGCTTTCACTAGATTCAAATCTTTGATTAATTTAGGTAAAGTAAGTGTTAAAGAATAGGGAAGAGTTCATTTCCTATACGTACATGGCTTGGTTGAGGCAACGCCATGGGTGACTATGTTTCTTCAAATCGAGTTTTGATTTCTTGGATTATTGTACTGCTATTTTTGAGTACTTCATTAATGACTTTAGATAATGAAAACAGTGAAACTGATTTCGAATTAGAGAATTACGATGAATTTAGAAACCTTTTATCATCTAAAAATTCGAATGACTGGTCAGCATCAGGGAGCGCGTCTAACCCTGTTGTGGTGACCTCGATAGATTCTACCACCAATAATGAATTTGTTATTGCAGGAATTATGAGCGGCTCAACGACTATGTCTATGGGTTCTGCTTCAATTACTTCAGGTCAGAATATCGAACCCTGGATCGCAAAATCCGATTCTAATGGTAATTGGCAATGGATGGAAAAAATTTCAATCACCGGAGTTTCACAGTTTGCAGAAGCAACCATTGGAGATGTTACTATTGCACCTAATGGAGACATTTTTGCTACTGGAAGATTTTATGATTCAATATCCTTTGGCAGTATCTCTTTAACCTCGACAGGATACTATGACAGTTGGGTTGCTAAATTATCCCCTTCAGGTCAGTGGATGTGGGCTGAAGCCTTACGTGGAAATGGTGATTATGATGGTACTTTGGTCACTACAATTGATTGGATTCAAGGGACATCAATTACTACAGATTCCAATAGTAATGTAATTGCAGGTGGTTTCTTTTTAGGAAATACTGATGCAGGTTCAAGTGGAGATGGAGTAAATAATGGCCAGCTAGATTTAGAGGACGCTGAGATTTATTTGGTAAAGTACAGCAATACAGGTTCTCTACAATGGATTGAAGATGCTAGAGGGCAAGGTTTCCAAGTAGTTGACTCAATGATTTCAGACCCAAGCAACAATGTTTGGATTGGTACAACTTTACAGACGAGTATGTCATTTGGAAGTATTGTTGTTACCGCATCTCCAAATGAAGTCCCAATGGGTCTAGCAAAAATAAATTCTGCTGGAAACTGGCAAAGTGCATATGCTACCAGTGGAAGTGGTGAACCAAATTCAATTGGTCTTGCATTTGATAGTTCTAGCAATCTACTAGTTTCAGGATCCTTTACTGGAACTATAAATCTAGGTTCTCAACTTTCAAGTCAAGGTCAAACCGATGCTTTCGTTGGTAGCATGAGTCAATCCGGAACTTGGAATTGGGCAGAATCTGTAGGTGGCAGTAGTTATGATACCTCATCAGGGGTAGTTTATGATCCCAATAGTGGTCTAATAATTATGGGATTATCTTCTCAGAGTTCGTATTCATTTGGTTCAACATCTTTTACTCCTAGAGGGTATAATGATTCGGTTTTGGTCAGTTTCGATTCGAATGGTAATTCAGTTGCTCTATTCGATGCAGGAAGTACTGCTGATGATGCAATATCAGGAATTTCGTTGTTATCTAATGGTGCACTGGTTGTTACAGGCAACTATAACGGAACAATCGATTTCGGTTCTTCAACTGCATCAACCCAATCAACATCAGTTTTGATGCCTTATGTTTGGTTTACTCAGACGGTTGCAATTGAGGATGCAGATGGTGACGGAGTATCTGACGATGATGATAATTGTCCAAACACATCTAATCCTGGCCAGGAAAATACAGACTTAGATTCAGAAGGTGATGCATGTGATTCAGACGATGATAATGATGGGATAACTGATAATTTCCCCGATAATTGTCCAAGAAATAGTCAAACAGGCTGGACTAGCACTAGAGATTTTGCCAATCCGAGCGCTTCAACTGATTGGGATAATGATGGTTGTAAAGACGATCATCCAGAGGATTTAGATGATGATAATGATGGAATCTTAGATTCTTCAGATGGCTGCCCACTAACCTCATACAGCCCACCTAGGCCAACATGGATTTCTGAGCCAACTACTGACATGGATGGCGACGGTTGTCGTGATAGTGATGAAGACAATAATGATGATGGAGATGCATTTGATGACTCTAGTGATGATTGTCCGACTACTTATGGGACTTCCACACTTGGTTTTGAAGTAGGTTGCATCGATTCAGATTTAGATGGTTGGGCTGATATTTCTGATGATTGTCCATTTGAATATGGAAATTCCTCAGAGAATGATAAGGTAGGTTGTCTTGATTCCGACGGAGATGGTTGGGCTAATGAAGATGATGATTTTGACTTTGAACCGACCCAATGGTCCGATATTGATAGTGATGGATATGGTGATAATCAAGATGGAGTAAATTCTGATGATTGTGTCGATGATTCAGGTGACTCTTATGAAGATAGAAATGGTTGCCGAGACTCAGATGGAGATGGATTTTCTAATCCTGATGTTTCTTGGTCGGTTCAACAAGGGGCAGATGCATTTGTCGATGATGACAAGCAGTGGGCGGACCTTGATGGTGATGGTTTCGGAGATAATTGGGGAAATACTTCTTGGCAAGATAGACCCGAAAATTGGCCAGGAATATTTGTTGACGGAGCAAACCCGTTAACTCAAGACGCTTGTCCTTTCCAACCAGGTAACTCTACACAAAACGGAATTTATGGTTGCCCAGATTTCGATGGCGATGGTTGGTATGATGTTATAGATCAATTTATTTTTGATTCTACTCAATGGATTGACTCAGATGGAGATGGATTTGGTGATAATCAATTTGGTAATCAACCTGACGCCTGTCTAAATGTAGCAGGAAATTCTACAATTGATCGCTTCGGTTGTATTGACACTGATGGAGACGGATATTCCGACCCAGTACAATCTTCTTGGTCGATAAATGATGGTGCTGATGCATTTATTTTCGAACCTACACAATGGCAAGATTCTGATGTTGATGGTTTTGGAGATAATATTGATGGTTTCCAACCAGATGGTTGTATTTCTGTTAAAGGAACTTCAACTTTAGATCGCTATGGTTGTCCAGACTTCGATGAAGATGGTTACTCTAATCCGAGTGAATCTTGGACTATATTACAAGGTGCTGATGCTTGTTATAATGTAAAGGGTAATTCTACTAATGATAGAATCGGATGCTATGATAGTGATGGAGATGGATATTCTAATACAGACCCTGATTGGAGTTATTCTAATGGAGCAGATGGTTATCCAGATGATCCAACTCGATGGGGGCCACCACCTGAATCAGATTCTGCATCATCTACAACTACAATATTCATTAGTGGTGCGATTTTTGTTCTTATTGCAATTATTGCTGGTGGACTATTTTTTGTAAGAAGAAATAATTCGCAGCAAAACACAATGTTTGACCAGCAGATGAACATGAATCAGCAAGTTGCTGTAAGTAATGGTCCTCTGGTACAATCTGGGCCTCCTGTACAAGTAACAAATCAAGTACAACCTGTGGCTCAAAATAACCCTGCAATGCAATATTACCAGAATTTAGTTGCTCAGGGATATCCTCATGAACACGCAGTAGCATATACTCAACAGTATTATCCGCAGTTTAGGTACTGAGGAAGTCAAGTTAGAACTTCTAGTAGTCTATCTTGTTCTGCTGCAAGTCTGAGTTCCATTGCGATTCTACGTCCACTTGACATCGGCTTTCTCCATGTGGCATTTCCATATGGGTGGCCAACACTGACATGTACGTTAGTACCTCCACCTAAACGTGGAGCAACATCATAGATGTAGTAGTTCATGTCCTTGTCTATACATGTTTGAAGGCAGAAAGGCCCAATAATTCCAGGATCATAGTGTTCTTTACTCGCTTGAATAAATTTCTCACCCAGTTCAAATGCTTTTTCAAGAAGTGATTCTCTTATTGTTGCGGTATTGTGTCCTACTACAGTCATTTCAGGAATTTGTTGATGTAAAGGCATTGTCATCTGTTGAGGAGCAGGTAATCTCACGTGACCGTCTAAAGATGATTCAAATCTCCAGTCAACACCTAGAAGTTCTAATTTCTCTCCTTCTTCGGCTAATGGACTGTAGAAGAAGTTTAGATTGAAAACAGGACCAATTACATATCGTTCAATTCTAGCACCATCGAGTGATTCCTGATCTATCACTCCTTCTGCCAGCAGTGATTTTGATTTTTCAACATATTCATCATATGATGCACAAGTGAAAAATCCTCTTTCAAGTTTCTTTTGTGCATGATGGAGTTTTACAATTACTAAGCAATCAATGTCTTGAGGGTCTTTGATTGCTTCCGGGTATGGCAGACCTGCTTTGTCAAGAATCCAATAGTAATCTTGTTCTTCTGTTCTTTCTTCCATTCGAAGCATATTTCTAGAACCAAAAAGCGGGACTTTGAAATTATTCTCCACATCATCTATTTTTGAGTAAGAAGTAAATGAGCGATTAGGGATATAGACCACATTTCTCTTTCGCATTTCAGCTTGTAAATCTGAATTCATTACATCATTAAATGAATTGAGGATTATCGCCTTGTCAACCATTCCTCTAGTAACTCTGCCGGAGGTTGATCTCTGGGTTTTGAAGTAATTTGCATATGTCTTATGTCTTCCTTCTTTACAATAAGCAACAGTCGGGAATCCCTCTTCAATAGCTCCGTCGCATATGTCCAATGCCGAATGTGAGGCTGTCATGCCAATTCTTAACTTTAGTCTATCATAATCCTCTACAATTCCAGCAATTTCATCTTTGGAAATCATAATTCATGCCCCCTCTAATTTCGCTGTTTTACTGAAGGTCTTTGATTGCTACGATTTAATCAGTCAAATTTCTGTAGTTGCATTAATTCTTCAGTAGATAATGTATCTCCTGAAAGTAGTTTTGACATGAGATCTTGAACTTCAACTCTAGCATCTTTTCTTTGCCCTTCTCCAACATCAGAACCTTTCATGGCATTTAGGATATCTTGGATTGAATGTAGGCATCTTAGTGAAACAATGTACAAATGATGAGATTTGTCTGCTTCCTTTTTAGAGCGCCTAAGTTCTCTGTGACAGGATTCTGCTTTTTCCCTTTGCTTGTCGACTTCCTTATTCCATTGTAACATTAAATCATGAGCTTCTTGTGCTGCTTGTGCGGCTTTTTGAACTTCTTCATGGGCAATATCTTGTAATTCTATTGCTTTACTTAGTGCTTCACGTGCACCTTTTAGCTCGTCATTAGAGTCTTCGGCACTCTTCATTCTCTTTAACTTCGATGAGATATCTTTCATTCTTTTCATTACTTTAGTCTCATTTTTACCAGTATGTTGGCCCCTTTCAAACTCTGACTCAAGACGGTTTAATTCACGTGATAGTGATTGAATTGTTTCTGGTCGATCTCTACCGCGACGAGATCTATTTTCTGTTTGGCCTTGGCCTGAATTCGATGATTGTTCGATTACAGATTTGGCTTCGCGAACTTTAGAATTTGCTTCTTGTCGAGCAGTTTTCTTCTCTCGAACCAACTCATTCATTTGTTCTCTAATTTCTCTTTGTTCTTTAACTTGAACAATAAGTTCTCGAACCTCTGAATTAAGTTCATTCCTTGCGGCAGTATTTTTCTTAGTCTTTTGATTCCATTCGTCTCTTGTAGTGCGATATTTTGTTGCCTTTTCATCTACCATTTTTCGCTTTTCTTCGAGAATTTCTTTCATTTCTGACATATTCCTACGCACCTGTTCACATAAGATTCCCATCTTACGCTGACTGTGCGACCAATACCCCCCATTTAATGCTTGATATTGAAATTAATTTAGTATAAATTGCAAAAAACAAAATAAATTAATTTCCTAAGTATGAATTAAGTCTCAGTACGGCGTTATCCAGGTTCTTTCTTATCAATCCTAAATTACAAGATTGTTCGCACCAAGTTATTAGTCGATTATCCGAATCTAATTTATCAATAATTAAAATCGCTCTTTCGGATGTAATTGTGATTCTAGAAAATTCCTTCTCACCTAAATCAATATCTGCAATTTTTGCAATATCTCTAGTAATTTCAATCTCTGGATTAGCAATCGATAGTATGAATCCTTCACCGTCTACCAGAGCCGCATTAACCACTCCATTTATTCTTAAGAGGTCAGATACGATGAAATCCTCCATGTACAGTGGTATAATCGGCAGAAAATAACCTTTGAGATAAATTAATTTGCAATTAAATTTTACCTCTCATCATATATCCGTGTTCATTTTTGTAGTACATGTCAATTCTTGATATAATCTTCATTCCTCTCGCTCTATAGAATTCCTGCGCCTTTATGTTTGAGCATTTTACCTCCAATTGTACAAACCTAACACCCATTTCCTTCATTCTTTTTTGCATAAATGACCATGCTCTGCCCCCGTGACCTCTAGACTGTAACTCTTTGTCGATTACAAATGCCACAATTCTAGTAGAATCTTCCATGAATGGTTTACTCCAAAAAATTCCCTTAAGTGATGAAGACTTAGGGTAAACTTCTCTATCAATAAGCATTAAATTTCCATCCCATTCAGGAATTTTAAGACTCAGAAGTGAAGAATCCTTGTAATTCTCATTTGTTTCGGAGAAAAATAATTCTCTAATTCTATCTCTCCATTCAATTGTCATATCCTCGGGTTTAAGGCCATACACCCACTGGATGTCGGACATTATTTCACCTCAGTAATTTTTCTTGGAGCGGCCACGATTGCCTCGCGCTGGAGAAATATTGGTGCTCATTTTTTTCTTCTTTTTCTTTTGAGTCTTTCCTTTAACGCCACTCTGAATGGAAGAGAGACCACCGCTGTTAAGTAATGCTCCTAGATCAGAAAGAGAAATACTTTCACCAGATGATGCTCTAGATTTAACATCTTCAATATTTACTGAGTTTCTAGAAAATGATTTCTTATTTTTTCCTTTCACATTGTTCCTAGACTTCTTGTCTCTCTTTTTGCGGTCACAGATTCTTAGCCATGCTTCTAATCTACCTATTTCTCTACGTAAAGTTCTTTTCTCATTATGGATGGAGTTTAATTCAATTAACAACTTGTGTGCTAAATCATCAAAGTTTTCATAATTTCCGAATGATGAATTAGTATTAGTTTTGACTATCTTTAATTCATCCAGTGTATCATTTTGCTCGTTTAATAATTTTATGAACTCACGGTGTAATTCACGTGTCCTCTTCGAGTGCTGATGCATACTTTGTAGTTCAAAAAACCATGAAAACAAATCTTTTTCCTTTTTTATTGAGGGAGCAGTCATTTGGTCTACATCCTCAGTAAGCCTATAGAATACTTTCTGTAATTCGTCTTCAATCCAATGAATTGGGATATAATGATTGTTTACTGAATCTCTTTCTTTCTTTAGTTTCTCAATCTTGTCTCTTCTAGGTTTTAAGGAGTTTCCGAGTTTTACTTCTTCATTTTTGAGTTCGGAATTCTTTCTAATCGCTTTTGACATTTCTATAGCATTATTCCGCTCGCTTTTTCTTACCTTAATTTTAGATTCAACAACATCCAATTCATCTTGTAGGATTTTAAGTTTATTTATGACCTTCTGCTTTGGAATATCTCTGAGGTCTTCAAACAAATCAGTATTAGGTGATTCATTAACCAACTCTGGAAATTTCGTTTTAGTTAATTCAGCCCAACTTCCACCCTCGGAGATAATTTTGTGTGCGCGTAGAAATTCCTCTTGAATATCCATCACACCTTCCGTTCTCAGCACTCTGCTTAGATCATGTAAATGGTCGAAAGGGTCTTCTACCGGAAGACTATGTTTTCCTAATCTAAGTTCATTTTCATTGGTTAAAGCGTCCATTAGTTGTGGCTTTTCTTCGTCCCAATTCTTTTCTTTTCTTGTAATCATTTTACCAGAGCGAATAGAAATTACATTTTCATTCCATGGTGAATTAACAGCAAATTGTTCGAAGAAATTAATAATCAAATCTCCAATGCTCGATATATTTTCACTTTCAAGCAAATTGTTAGGGTTTTCATTCATCGTTAAATCATATGTAGCGCCTTCAACTACCTCAAGAATTCGATCTTCACCTTGTTGGATATTTGGTAATATTGGAGGGTTACAAGTTTGTAATGATTGTAGTGCTATTAATGTCCATGCATAAGAAGAAAATGTTCCATAAGCTGCATTACAAATTCCTCGATGCAAAGCCCAATGTTTTATCGCCAATACAAAAGGTCGAACTCGAATATCACATTGGTTGTATAATTTGAGTAGTTTAGTATTATGAATTGCTAGGCTATTATTTATCGAAATATCTATAGGAATTTTAGTTCTTGAATCTATAAATTTCACTATTGGTACTTTGGCATGAGCAATAAGTGTCACATCCTCCATACCATCTTCTCTTAACATTCTAGCAATCTTAGTTAGAACTTTTTTAGGCTTTTCACCATTGAATTCTAAGCACAAATCAATATCTCCATTTTTCAACCCAAGCCCGGATTCTGAGGATCCAAAAGCGGTTAATTTAGAACCATGGAACTTTCGATTAAATCGCTTTTTTAAATGATTAATAATGCCTCTTTTTCGCTCCTGAATATCATCTGAAGTTTCTTGATGCGAACAAAATTGCATTATGTCTTTACTTAATTTATCACTTGAAACATTTACAGGATTTATAACCAAATCATCAATAAGAAAAGAGTGGAATAATGGCCATTTCTTCTGTTGGGAGGGCTTCATTCCAGTGACTTTACAATTTTCTTTCATCACTAATCCCTCTTCCTTTTTGTTGGAGTTCTTTGTTTCATCAAATAGCGACTTGATGGTCCACCTTCTGCAACTCTTTTTGCATCAATCAGTAAATCATCTAAATCGCTATTGATTTTTGAACTCCAAAATTCAATGGCTGCTTCAGTTTCTTCTTTACAACGTTTGAGTTTGGTATATCTTGATTCACATCTTCTGCGATGAGATTCGTTTTCTAACCAGATTGAATTTATGTTATCATTTTCTTTTGACAATTCTTGTTTTGCATCATTTGCTTTGATAGATGATTGAATTAATTTTCTTGCTTGACTTCGAAAATCTTCCAATTCTAATCTGGTATCTTCTGAATCAATATTATTTTTACACCAAGATTCATTATCTTCTAGAATTGTATTAATTTTTGTGAAAGTTTTGTGAAAGTTTTGTTCTTCAGATATAAGATTTATATCATTATCATTAATAAATTTCATTTCGGATTCTTCTCTACATTTTTTATTGATTTGAAGTAATAATTTAATTACAGATTCTAATGAAGAATTTTTCTCATTTTCTAAATTTTTAATTTTGGATGAAATTTCGTCTTTACGAGCCTTAGAATCTTGTGCCAATTTAGCCGCTATGTGTCTCTCATCTTGTCTTTTTGCCAAGTTACTTGGCAGGTCTAGCATCATCTTCTCTCTACGATGAAGAATCGTCTTAGCCAGAAAATCCGGCGAGACGGCTAGCAAATCCTGCGGAGTCATACATACGGGCCAGTTTTCAACCTTGAATAAACATGGCGCAGGAGTATTTTTAGGCGAGAAGGTGAAAAACCCCCTATTATTAGGATAGTTATGGGCGTTATGAGAAGTGACAATAGGGTATATTTTCTATTGATTATCACTTTGTTAATTTGTCCTTATTCGCTACCAGTGGTTTCAGCATCCAACGAAGGAATTTCTATTGATTTATCTTCAATCAATCTCCAAGATTTTGACTCAATTGAAGAGGATTATTATCAGTTGGAATTTAACATTGATAATCTTGGAAGTTCTGGTATATCATTTGGTAATATCTCAGTTGATATGCAATCTATGTCAGGAAATTCCTTAAGCTCCTATGTAGAGAGTTTGGAGTTGAGTTCGGGTGAAACAATTGCTTTTTCACATAACTTTACATCAGTGCCCTATGGTTATGTCGTTATAGTTGTAACAATCGTTGGTGATGTAACTACACTTGAATCTACCCACGACTCAAGTTTTCAAAGAACATTGCACAGACTAAATCCACTTAATGTTTCATTAGGGCAGAGCGATTCTATAATTTTGGAAGGTGTTGATTCGACAGGTCAAAATTCTGGTAATCTTACTGTAAATGATGGTGATTATCTACAATTACAAATTCCAATAATCAATAATGGAGATTATGATTGGAATGGATACTTAACAGTTAATTTAACCGAATCAATAGCTAGTGAAAACTACACTTCGTCAATTTTCCTAGTCCCATCAATGCAGACAATCATTTTCTACTTTAATTCGTCAATTATTATGAATGAAGGTTCGGTTAATATCATTCTTTCAATCAATGATACTGGAGATATGAATCAACTCGATGAGTCAGTGAATTTTAACTCGAGTATTTTTCCTCCCCCACTGCCACAGTTAACTCTCTTACTAACTCAGAATACTTCCGAAATTATTGCAGGAGAACAGGTTTTATGGAATTTACACTTATCTAATTTAGGACAAGTAGATTTCGATGGATTAGTTAAATGTCTTTTTGGTTCCGAAACCATTTCCAATAATAATCTCAATTTATCCAGTGGATCCCAAACCAATTTATCGATTTCGACCACCGCTAGACCTGGGCTTTTAGAGTGTTTTGTTACCGGAGATAGGCTTTCGGATTTATCAGATGATTCAGCAAACATTTCATTGTTTGTGGAATCTGCTGAGTTTGAATCAGCCGGAGGGGATAATCCTGCTACTTTACTTGGCCCATGGCATGATGGAGATACAGTTCGTTTATCTTTACTGGTCAGAAATCATGGTTCCATTATAGGTCATGTCAAGATTCAGTGCGAGGTTGATGGCATAAATTATTCAGGTTCATATGTTGAACTTAAATCTGATGAAGCAGGTGAAGTTATAGTCGATGTTCCGATGTTAAATAGCGGCTTAAAAATGCTGAACTGGAGTTTAGAATCCTATGATGGTTCGATTGATTCGGGATTATCCGGGACATTGAATTTATCCATTTTTGAAAAGCAAACTATTGAACTCGAAATTGAATCTGTAACTTGGGATGAGCAAAATGGAATATCTTTTGATTGGACAGTTTCTCTTTCTAATGGTGTTGATAGGGATGTTAGAATTAGACTTGGATATATAGATTCATTGACTGAGAGATTCTTGGTCGACAATATAATTTCTTTGAGCCCAGGTTTGACCGGAGGCAGTATTAACGTGGGATTTGTTGATGCTCAAAAAGTAATAGTAAGAGTAAATGAAGTGGACTGGGTTGCAGGTTTTGGGTTTTCTTCTGTGAATGTTGATATTCCTAGTGATCGGCCAATTTATTCTGTTTCATTTGATTCACAGTCCAACCCTAATCGGCCTACAGCGGGTGAAAATGCTGAAGTTACATTGACCTTAGAAAATTCAGGAGAACTGAAGGGTTCGAGTGGAATTTTAATTTTGAAGACTAGTTCTGGAATTCTTATTGAAGAGAGAAACATTGAACCACTTGAACCTAAAACTTCCTCAGTTGAAAGATTTAATTTTATCTGGCCGGAAGGTGATGAAGTATCATTAGTTTCTACATGGTCAGTATCGCAACAAACTATCAATACTGAAAATATATTTATTTCATCAGTCACTCAAATAGAGGAAGAATCACAACCAATTCCATGGTCTGGAATACTTGGTGGAATCGCTCTTGCGGCTGCAATCATTCTTGTGATCAGAATTCGCGGTTCGAACTCATCCGGCGAATCTTCCATTTCGCAGCCTAAGAAGAATAAAGTCTCAAATGATTCTGAAGTAAATCTATCAGAAGTCAAGATTCAA
>MDTE01098198.1_pt1 | contig 12085 bp, 9 predicted proteins | sample 811231 | NCBI WGS metagenome assembly MDTE01 (sample SAMN05326651, study PRJNA326480) | marine metagenome | isolation source: seawater | place: Indian Ocean: Red Sea | collected 2010
ATTGGGCTATTCTCTTCCCAATTTGGAACTACGCCGCGCTGATGGGTGGGAGGGCCTGCTGCATGAAGGTCCCTTTGACGCCATCAATGTCGGGGCTGCTGCAGAGTCTATTCCAGTGAGACTGGCGAACTCTTTGAAGATCGGAGGAGTTATGCTCATCCCTGTCGGTCCCAAGGGAGGCTTTCAGAAGATGCTGCGTGTAAAACGCAGAAGAGGCCATCCTACAGACAGTACATTTCCCGATGTCATGCAACCAAGCGATTTTGAGATCCTTGAAGACACGGAAGTGGCCTTTGTGCCACTAATCAAGGACTCGGCCTGAGGCCCAGATTGTCCACATCTCCATTTTGTTCGTCGTTCATGTTCCATGGCTGTGCATATTTCGCATTTTGTTTAGCCCTTTGTTCTAACCATCCTCATTATCAAAATCAATACAACTCAACAACATCTCATACTCGTTCACTTACTCGTTCACTTGGCCTTGCCTGTGCCAGCTGTGCCTCCTAACCCTGCCTCTTTGACGAAGAAATCGAAGAGCACCTCCTCCTTGGGCGTGGGCACGTTCACCACCCTACGCATACCTTCCTTAGTTAGGGAGCCATTGCGGTAGGCCTCTCTGACGACGGCGTCCTTGGTGGCCAGGTAGTGCATGGGCAGCATGGGCACTTTGGCGCACAGCTCCATCTCCTGTTCGGACAACAGCTCCGCGCCAGGGGCCTGAGAGAGGTCGGTCACAGAGCCGCTCCAGCCGTCACCGTCGTTGCTAGCACCGTGTCCACGCTTGCTAGCACTGTTGCCTGGCCCCGCACGTCTACCGTAGTCAAGCGATACCAGCTCCTCGTCGTCACCTCGTCGTCTCGACGAGCCAGTGGAAGAGCCCGAGTTTTGGTGGAGGTAGGCGTCGTGCTCACGCTGCTTGCGTGCCTTGAGCTCTTGTTCTCTGCGCTTCCTATCAATCTCATATTGCCGCGCTTGGTCGAGCGTACGAATACCTGCACTGCGACAATGCTGCAACAATTCGATTTGCTGCCGCAGTCGCCTAGCCTTGAGCAGTCCCTCTGTGAGGGCCTCATGCTCCTCGGAAGTGTGGAAGCGCGCAAACATACGCAGACGAGCCACTAGCTCCCTCTCCTCTTTGGTGCGCTTGCGATCTTGGTGTTGCTGCTTCTTGAAGTCCACCAGACCGCGGTCAATGGCATAGCGCTTGCGCTTGTTGCGAGACTCGAGCTTCTTGTTGTAGATGTTGATCACCTGCAGCTTCAACTCTCGCTCGCTAGGGTGGTCCTCATCTGTAAACTCCATGTCTGCAAGTAACAGCTCTGCATCATTCTCGTGCTCAATATCGAAATCCTCTCGCAGAGGGATGAAGCCAGGCAAGTCGCTGCCCGGCAACTTCTCCAATCTCTGCTGAATTTCTGCTCTATCCTTTTGCTTTGCATTAGCAGACTTGCCGTCATCGCGAATGACAGCCTCTCCAGGTTTGTAGCACCAATCTTCACCAGAATGCACTGGTACCTCCGTCAAACTGTCATCCACAGTGACTTCTCTCGTGCTGTTCTTCTCCACAGTGATCATCTTTGCAGGCAGACAACGACCATGCCTGCCCATATACGTCTCCCAATAGTGCTCTTCCAGCTGCTTGGTGCTCTTGCCAGTCCCTATGTACTCCGCAATCACCTTCCAATTGCCTGCACCACACTTGTCGATCCCCTCAAGCAATAGCAGCTCCTCGGCGCTTGTCCAATCTCTCGAAAAGATCGGCGCACTCAAGCAATCTACTATACGGTAACTATGTGTGTTCTTATGAGGCCCCTTCTCCGCGCCCACACAGAAACAGTCACCACAGATGTCGAAATCAGTGCACACAGCGCATCGCACCCGGAACTCTTGCGCCAAGCTCGCGCCGCAGATGCTGCACGTATACACCTGAGCGCGCCCACCGGTCTGCAGAAACATCGACATGTAAGCGGGCGATTGGTGTGAAAAACTGCGGATAGTCCTGCCTGTCGCGATCTCGCTACTGGTGATTTTGAGAAAGAGGGCTTAATTCCTGGAAATGCACACGCTTCCATTGACACAATGGCACGGTAAGAAAGTACATATCTTAAAGTTTTAGCATTACTATGACAAATTTATTCACTTTCTATTGATGCGAATGAAGATAAAAGCCGTTAGAGTGGCGCAAAGGACGACGGGAACGATTAGGCTCGGCAAAGCCGATTCTTCATTGTTTTCCACGCTGCAATCTGCCTGTAATTCAGCCACTGAGACACTCTTCGCATGCGTTTTCTTTGGCTCATCCTTTTCCTCTTCGATCTGAGGCTCTGGCTCCGGCTCTGGTCGTATTTCTGGCTCCTGCTCAACCTGTTCATTCTCCCAAGGCACCTGCTTTTGCTCTTGCTCCTCCTTTTCCTTCTCCACTACTTTCGAGCCCAGATTCTCAGCGAGAATAGAGGTGTAAGGGGACTTCTCTCCGTGCGTCACGACGAGAATGCTTCTTGCCCACTCGTAGAAAGGGTGTGGGTCGGGAGCGTCTCTGCAGACGCCTGAGGAGCGGAGGCCCTTGCAGATATCTGCGAGAGTGAAGAGATGAAGACCGAGCATGGGGTTCATCCTCGTCCCGCCGTAGCTGGTAAGCGTGAGGAAGGAGGTCACGAACAGGGCACTTTCCACGAGTGCCCTCGCAAGCTCCTCCGCGCCACTCCCCCCGCTGCCTTCTGCCACTTGGAAGCGGTAGACCAGCTCAGTGAAGGTGCTAGCGGCATCTTCATACAGCTGTCTGCTGAACGCACTCGCAGCTCGTGCCTTGAGCTCTTCCCACCGTTGACACCAAGCTTTTGTAGGGCTCTCTTCATCAAGTCCCGTCAAGCCTCGATATGAGGCACTCTCGGTGGAGACAGACACGGCCAGTGTCTCGCATACGCACTGCAGCGACCCGATGTCAATGAATCTCTCCTCCTCCAGCAGCCTCTTGAGGCCCAGAGGGTCGTATGCAAGGGCCTCGATAGCAGCACAGTATGCCTGCGAGTCACTCATGTGCTTACCACTCGTGCAGCGTGAACATCGACAGACAAAGTCGTAGACGGTGCGGAGGTGAGCCTGCCGCTTGGCGTCGCTGTAGGTCAAATCCACGTAGGAATGGACACACTCCTCGCCCTTCTTACAATCGGTGAGTGCCACACACTCTAAAAGTGGAGGTTTCCCCTTCTCCAGGTGGTAACGCATCAGAGCGTTGGGGTGGCAGCTGTGGTTGAGGATTGCGGCATGAGGGAAAACACCACTGCCTAAAGGGTTGCACAGCTCGTCACATATCCCAAAATTGTTCTGGTCGAACATGTGATACAGCATGTCCATGAATACCTTGTTATCGTCTCTCTCGGCCTTTTTCTTGAACAGTAAATTCACCGCTGCGCTCGTTGTGGCGTTGATGAGCTGGAAGTCAGGCGTGTCCTGACCCGTCAGTTGCCCATTGAAACTGAGACTCCCGGCGTGTTTCAGTCCACAGACGCAGATATCCTCGACGATATGGCAGTCATCCTCCAAATCATGGCCTTGGCTCTCGTCCAACAGCGCCTTACCCGTCTTCAAAAGCAACAAGAGCTTTGATAGATTGGCTCCGTGGAAACCCATTTGCATGGCTTTTGCGACTCTAGAACACTCGACTTTGTGGCGTGTACCAGTAAAGTCCTTTCTCTGACACTCTCTGTCGCAGTAGAAGGCAGTAGAACACCGAGAACATGAGCTGAGCTTCTCATTCTCAGTAAGGTTGGGCTTGCAGAAGCAGTAGCTACACCGCTCCCCTCGCAACTCAACGTTTAACTGGGCCGAATTAAAAGGCGCGTTTCTAAATAAGATGTCTCCTGCCTTGACTGACTCCAAAAACACTGCCGATCGGTTGTTATCATCATCAAGGACTGTCATGATCTTCGACGACACACAGACCTCCGGTCTGTCAGAGCGAGCAGGCTCGTCAATGACTTCCAAAGCCATCTAGAGCGGAAGAATAAATACCACTGAATCTTTTAGGCCCATTGAAGGAGGCGAGTTTGTGAGTATGTATGATGTGAGAACTGAGAACTTGATTCAGCTTTTTCGTGCCTGTTTCTTGACAGCGGGACTACACGATGAGCGGGTCGCGCACCTTCCACTTCAAGCTAGTGCTACTGGGAGACTCGGCTGTAGGCAAGAGTTGTTTGGTCGTAAGGTTCGTGAGGGACGAGTTCTTCGAGTTCCAAGAACCCACCATCGGAGGTAAGCGGCTTTCGAGCGTGAAGGCGATTGTTTTTAGCACAGAGGGGGCCTGATACCCCCTTTGAAGTGCTTTGGCAGCGCCTGGGCCATCGTTTGCTGGAAATAATGTCTAAACTAATCTCAAATTCCCCCCAAATCACTCTCTTATCTCATCGTCGGCCCCGTAGCTGCTTTTCTGACACAAACTGTGGCGGTGCCTGAAAAAGAAGTTACTGTGAAGTATGAAATTTGGGTACGTTGACTTGTTGTGGTGTTGATATGACCACGTGGATGCATTTCTGCACGTTTATCTCGTTCACTCTTGCTGACCTTTATTTTCTTTCTGCGCTCTGCGCCCTTTTGAACCAATCGTCTGGAAATTCACAGGATACGGCTGGGCAGGAGCGCTACAGGAGCCTTGCACCGATGTATTATCGGGGAGCGACTGCAGCGATAGTGGTTTTTGACATTACGAAACGAGACTCTTTCAATGGCGCAAAGAGCTGGGTCAAGGAGCTGCAGAGAAGGGGTGATCAGAACGTAGTGATTGCCTTGGCGGGCAACAAGTGCGACTGCGAGAACAAGAGGAAAGTAGAGACCGAGGAGGCCATGCAGTACGCGAAAGATAACGACATCATCTTTATGGAAACCTCGGCGAAGACGGCGCACAACGTCAAGGACCTATTCCTGGAAATAGCCAAGAAGTTGCCTCTGGAGCCAACACAGACCGAGAAGGAGGCCTTTCCTATCGTGCAGAGTAATAAGCCGGCTAAGAAACAAGGCTGCTGTTAGTGAGAAAGCGCCCCGATCCCGCCATATCGATATTGCCACTACTTGGAGGATTTTGTTTCATCAAACACACCCACACCCACGCACAGATACATTCCTTTTACACCGATACACTCCTTTTACACCGTTTACACTCCTCATACAATCAGTACATACAGTGAATGCCGCTGCGTCACTCAGCTAGTGTGGCTTGTCGTCCGGGAAGCTCATGACCTCACTTAGTGTGAGGAACTCATAGCCCTCTTCCGTGAGCTTGTCGACCACGCGTACCACGGCCTCGACGCTATGTGCGGTAAGATGACACATGACCACATCACCCTTTTGTGCCTTGGTGATAATCGTCTCAGCTATGGCACTGCTCTCCGTGGCGTCACCATTGTTGTCTGCGTTGAGGCTATGCAGAATAACTTGGTGGGGAGATGCGTGCTGGGGTCCTCCAGTCCCGACGAGTTGAGCGTGTTGTGAGGTATATTTAAAGGCAGTACTTGGTTTCGATGGTGGGCGATAGACGCTTGTCTTCTTCCCTGTGATCTCCTCCACTGCCTTGCTCGTTCTCGCGACCTGATCAACAATTTCCTCGTCTGCAGGCGACGTGCTCTTGCTTTCAAGGTCCCAGCCATAATTTGCAATCTCATGCCGTTCGTCCCTCGCTCGGGTTATCAAACCCTTGTTCGCCTCGACGTCTTTTCCCTGCACAAACAGCGTGACACGGATCTTCTTCTCATTCAAAATATCCAGAAGCTTCGGTGTGAGCGTAGAATCAAGCGCATCATTAAAAGTGAGCATTATATAGTGTCCTCCTGGATAGAACTTATTGATTTCTGGCTCTAACTTGTCCCATTTACGCTTCGCTTGCACGTGGTAGACGCTGAAAGAGGCAAGGACAAGGACGCCAAGCGCAATGAACGCATTTCCTGGCCACATTCGTGGTTTGCAGAGCTTTTTCCCAGTGTATAATCCACTGTTAATAGAATGTGGCCGCCAAAAGCTACCTGATTTGACTCACAAGTATAATGTTTGTGCTAAAACGGCCTCTTTTGCGCAGAAAATTACAAGACGCGCGTACGGATCGTTATAAGGCAACATCAGGTAAATATTTGTGTCCTGTGTGTAGATTTTCGGGTCTCTTAGGTGACCATCTCACTCTTCAGGAAATTTGAAATCAAAATATTACCCAATAAGCCGTGGGGATCGATCTGCGAGAGCTCTCTTCAATGATGACTTTTCCTAATTCGATGAGGGCTTTTAAGGCTGCCTTCTACATGATGGCGGTGCTCATCATCTTTTCAATGCAGCCTTATCTGCATACTGAGGGCTTGAAGCGGCTCGTACCCAAGATGATTCAGGGGAAATACGCTGTTGGCTTAGACTTCGGCACGACGGGAGCTCGAAGCACGGTGGTGGAAATATCCTCATTAAAAATTGTGAGTGAGGAGCACATCGAGTGGACTTCTATGAAGTCCTACTCAGTGAGCTCGTATCCATGCTGGCAAGAGGCATTATTGAAACTTTTGAGCAAGATCCCTGCCTCCCAGAAAAAGGAGCTTGGGCGCATTTGTGTGAGCGGAACCTCTGCGTCTGTGCTCATGTACGACTTGGCAGAGAAGCGAGTCACAAGGCCTCCGCGCATGTATAATTTCAACGTGGCGTGCAGTAGCCAGCCTCCTGCTGTATTTGAGGCTGGCACCAAGGCCATGGAGAAAATTGGCAAGGCGGCTCCTCCTGGCAGCCCTGCTTGCGCACCCACTTCCAGCCTCGCCAAGCTGTTATCATGGCACTTGGAAAACCCGCTTGCTAATACAGAGTGTATGATGCATCAAGCTGATTTTCTGGCGTACACTTTATTGGGTGGCTTCACGGACGACATTGAGAACTGCGACACAAGGTCCTATTTCGACCACCAGGTTGCCGGTAAGAATCACCTGCGGGTGCAGTCGGATTGGCACAATACGTTAAAGCTAGGCTATGATGTGGATAATCTAAAGTATCCGGTGTGGCTTATGAACATCATGCTTTACAACAAGATTATCCCTGAAATGGCGCTGCCCCAGGTCAGAGAGCCCGGGGACGGCTACGGCAAAGTATGTCCCAAAATCGCCTCAGCGTTGGGTATTAATGAAGACTGCTTCGTTGCGGCAGGCACTACAGACAGTATTGCCGCCTTTTATGCGAGCCAATGCGATCAGATCGGCGAGGCGGTTACTTCACTGGGCTCTACCATGGTGCTCAAGATGCTCAGCGAGAAGCCCGTGCGAGATAACTCCCGAGGCATCTACAGCCACCGCCTAGGCAATAACAGATGGCTTGTGGGTGGTGCGTCTAATGTAGGCTGTGCCGTATTGAGACAGGAAAAGTTCAGCGGCGAGGAACTGGCGCAATTAAGCGAGCATATCAACCCCGAAGAACGCGTGGGGTTGGGGGACATGTACTACCCTCTGGTTGGCCAGGGAGAGCGGTTTCCCATCAATGATCCGGAGAAGCAGTGCGTGCTAGAACCCAAGCCTGAAACCCGCCAGGAATATCTGCACGGCATCCTGCAAGCCATGAGCCGTATCGAGGCGGAGGGCTACGCTGCTATGCAAGCTGGCGGAGCATCTCCTCTACACCACGTATACACTGCTGGCGGTGGCAGCAAGAATGACATGTGGTGCAAGATGAGGGAGTCCTTTATGGGCGTGCCCGTGGCCAGGGCAAGCAACACCGACGCAAGTTTCGGCGTGGCGCGGTTGGGGACCTTGATGCACGATGATGAGATCAACCGCAGGCGCGCCATCTCGAACGAAGAGAAGGAGAAGACCACCTCCGCCATGGCCTAGCCACACCTCTACAGAAGCCACGAATAGTCACATATAATTTGAATGAGAGTACATGAGAGTAAATCATGTGAAGATTGCGTTTTGTTTCGTTCTTTGAAAATCAACACCAGAAACAAAAGTCAAATTATGCCATTCTTCTCTCTCTCTTCCCCGTCCCCGTACGCCTCCCCCCCCCTCCTTCCCGGTGCACTCGTCCTGTACTCGTGACAAAGTCACAGAACTCTTGGATCCTGCGCTTCGCTGGTATTCTTCGCTGGATCGATCCTAGGCCAACAACTGGAGGTCGATCTCCGTCAAAACGACCCCCTTTTCCGCGGCGAGCTTGGTGACTTCGTCCCACTTGGCACTGGCCTGCTCCCGCATGATCTCCTTGTCCTTCATCTTGTCCTGCCTCTCTCTGCTGCACTTGTCGTACAGGTTGATGTCCATCTCCATGTACAGCTTCAGCACCGACTGCGCCAGGCTCTCCACGGTCTGGTTCCAGTGGCCCTTGGCGATGGCGTTCAGAGGGCCGTACACGTATGGCAAGAGCACAGGCGCACACTGCTTGGAGAAGACATTCACGCACAGGTGCTCTGAGTTCCAGTAGTACAGAGAGCGCTCAGCGACCTGAAAGTGCGACGAGGCCAGGCATGTGGCCAATAGGGCGGCAAAGTCATCCTGGATGAGAGCAAATTGCTCAGGTCGGCACAGCTCCAAGATTTCTTCGAGCTCATTGAGATAACTAACCTGCTTTGATGCGCTATTCCAGGGCCAGTAGCGTACCAGGCCCTTGACGATGACGACTATGGTGTCGGGGTCCTTCTCAACGTACTGCGAAATACAGTAAGAAAGCTGAGGATGGTATGTGGCCACACCTCGCGGCTTGTGCAAGGGGATCAGCGCCCTCTCCAAGAACTGCAAGTGCTCCTTTTTCAAGGGGATGGCGAAACCATTGATGATGGAGCCGAGGATCTCAAGCAGTTCCCCGATGCCGTTGTGCTGTCCCGTCTCGTAAATATACCGGAAGAAGACCTGCGAAATGGCCTTACGAATAAATGATCGGTGTGACATGAACTTGCCATACATACGGTGAAGTACCGTCTTGACATAATCACGCTCACGAGGATCTTCGCTGTCAAACAGCTCGATCCACTGCCGCAAAAAAGCCTGGTCAACAAACTTCTTCGTCACCTTTCCACTCACCTCTGTACTCACGATAAAACGCAAGAACAACTCGTACACTACCTGCATGTGTGGCCAGGTGAGTTCCATGGCAGGCTCATCCTCCTCAGGATCATAGTCTGCCGTCGGTGGTGGAAGAGCACGAAATAGATTGATGCGCACCGTCTCGACAATATGCGGCATCATAGCCTCCGTTAAAATCTTCTGGCCAACAGGTGAGTTAATATATTCAGCTAGTTCTACCAGGGTCTCTCTCTTCTGCTCCTTCCCCTTCATGTCCAAGTCAGGGTCTTCGAAATCAAAGATCACATTGCATAGCTCCAGCTTCTGCCGAAATAATGCCTCTCGCTTCAAAACCGCCGTGTCGCTCAGAATGGGCAGCTCCTTTACCACCTGCACCTTCTCTATCCTTTCGAAACTAGAACGTTTTGTCCCCCTGATGACCTTGGTAGGCTCCGGAGGCTTGTCTACATCGGCCATGCCCTTTTCCCCTTTCTTGGCGTCTTTTGCTCCTCCCGTGACAGACTGGAGAAACCGATTCATGATTCACAGGGTACGAAGAATAGCGAAAGCACTTCAATATGCCTTTTTGTCCAGCACACACGTGGTAGTCGCGATTTCTACATCGGTTCGTGGAAGTCCAAAATTTAATGGTTGCGAAAAGGGTGCTACTTGGCAGTGGGGGGCCAATCAGGTAGCTGGTGTGTTCGTGTTCATACACGCGAGGGGAGGCATGGCCAATGCTGGGCGAACAAAGGTCATTCTAGCGGGTGGAGCTCTGTTCACCCTTGCTTTTGCTGGAATGACAGCAGTGTATGTGCCTCAGTTCTCAGACGCAGGGAAAGAGCGGAGGGAAACGTTCCAGAAATCGGGGGAAGTGTCGTCCATCAAGACCAGACCGGGCTCCATGTACGAGAACATGGGCAAGAATGCCGGAGGGAAGCGCTGAGAAAATATCTGACTAATGTTGTCCCACGTGTTGATGTCTTTCCTTTATCTGCAGTCACGATTACACTCCTCCTGTACATATTCACATTATTATAGTCACGATTACACTCCTCCTGTACATATTCACATTATTACATGTTGTTCTCGCATATCGAGAGGATCTCTGTCACATTGAGCAGCAGGAACTCAACCATGAAGCTTGCCCAGGCATTCTGCGCCGTATTATAAGCGTAGTTCTTCAGAAACTCCGAATACGGCGTCGAATCGGACTGGCGCGAGGAGAATACGAGGCTCGCTAGGGACTCTGTATCGAAATATGTCTTCTTGTTGGCTTGTGCTGGAGAGGCAAATAGGAGCGGACACAGTATGACCGATCCAGTAGTCACGGAAAAAGCGCCGTCAGACACCAGGCGGTCAAACAGTCGCAACAAGGCTGTCAGCAGAGGAAATGTGCGTCGTGGAGCCTGGGCCACCAGGAGCGCCACATTGCGCACACGAGCTTTTGCCTGCTTGATGTCCATCACGAGTTGCATCGACTGAAAGAGGTCTTTGTCGCCGATGAGAGGCGAGGACAGGTGCAACAGGCTCTCCATTAGACCCTGAAACAGCGCTTGCTTCGAGATAGCCGCTGGGATAGAGAACGCGAACTGCTCGCGCTCGATCTGCTCCTTCACCCACTTTATCTGCTCATCATCACCGTACTCTTCTCCTCCTCCTGTACTGGTGGCGGTTGTGCTGGTGGAATCCCGCCCTGACTCGCTTGATACTGGGGCTAAGGACGGCTCTCGGTGCAGAAAACCCTTCACCAAAGCCTTGCCGTCAGGAAGACGGTCGTCCGAGGAAGTGCTTGACACGGCGTCAAGTAGGTGGATGGCCAGCGTCTCAAGGATAACCAGGTTGGTGCTACCTCCACCAGCACCGGCTGTGACTAGGAATTCGCCGGAGCGTCTCCTCTGAATACCGGTAGGAGACGTGTCTGACCCTGTCTCCGCCTCTCCAACGGAGATTTCGACGGACATGGCGGCGAACACTGAAGTCACGTCGACGTTCCCTCCGACATCCTCATCTCTGTCTCTTCGTTTCATCAAGCCCGGGTCCATGCTCAGCTCCAGCTGAGAAACACCCTCTAAAGCATTCGCGTGTCCAGTCCGTCTCAGTCGAATAGATTGCGCCTTTCGCGAGCAAATTGCTGCAGTGTCCTCCTTATCGTCCTTGTCGTCCTCGTCGTCTGAAAAGGTCTCTGACAAGAAGGGCGCAGAGGATGTCACGTCCAGCTCGAAGGGGACCACTCTCGCCACAAATGCCACCTTGACAAGCAAATTCATGAACACCTCACTCAGTAAGACCGAGTTATACTTGTAAAAGCCCAGACAGAGCCTATTATAGCCGTCAAATTCTTTTGTCGTCAAGAAGGCGAGCATCGACAAGAAGGCGTCCAGCTGATGGTGCTGCAAGACCATGCGCAGCAAGATGCGAAACTTTTCCTTTGGTGAGCAAAGGCTATACTTTGTTGAGATGCTCCGAAGCAGCCCTTCCAGGGGGAAGAAGTCTTCCACTCTATGTCCCAACAGCGTCACAACATAACAGAGGAAGACCCACGAGCCGTCACAAGGGTTTCTCTCACGCGAGCACCGCAAGAATACATCCTCGATCTGTGCAAGGAGATAGCTCACCTCCACCAGCTTCTCCGATATGGGCATGGCGCGCTTGTCGCCCTCTCCATCTTCATGCTGCTGCTCGTCCTTGTTCTCCGCATGGCCGCCCTTGCGATGTACATAGGGCACTAAGGTTGACAGAGCGTCCCGAACTCCAAGCACACTCTCCAACATGATGTGAGAAACTCACAAACGAACTAGGCCACAGCACATTTGTTAAATTCAGGCCACCTCCTCCCTGTTGGACCTGCCACTCATCCCAGATCAGATCGATAATACGAGTGCACGACTACTACCATGTGTTCTTAAGCAAAAATGAGAGGTAGCCGCATGCACTTTCTTTACCCAGGTGCTGGTCTATGAAGGGCACACTTTGTCCATTTCACATGACTACTTACTGTGAAGAGGATTTCAATGCCCTGATTGAGCCTGTTCCCCCGGCCAAGGCCAATGGCTCTGGCGAGGCACTTGAAAGAGGCAGAA
>MDTE01039708.1_pt1 | contig 12084 bp, 10 predicted proteins | sample 811231 | NCBI WGS metagenome assembly MDTE01 (sample SAMN05326651, study PRJNA326480) | marine metagenome | isolation source: seawater | place: Indian Ocean: Red Sea | collected 2010
ACTTGTAGTAAAACATGAAAAAAATCAAGGATATGGAGCTGCAATAAATTCAATTTTTAAGAAATCTATTGAGATTAATTCGGATGTTTTAGTTACATTTGATGCAGATGGTCAACATAGAATTGAAGATCTAGAAACTGTTCTTGAACCAATTATAGAAAGTAAATCAGATATTGTAATAGGTTCACGTTTTTTGGGAGAAGAAAGTGATGTGCCTAATTATAGAAAGTTTGGAATCAAAGTAATTACTCAAGTAACAAACGCATCAATTAAAGAAAAAATTACGGATTCGCAAAGTGGATTTAGAGCATATAATAAAAAAGTATTAGAAAAAATAGTTCCTTCAGAATATGGAATGGGAATATCAACCGAGATTCTCATTAAAGCAAGTAGAGAGAGATTGAGAATAACAGAAGTTCCAATAAAGGTGCTTTATCAAGGTGACACTTCAACACATAACCCAATTAGTCATGGTACATCAGTAATAATGAGCACAATAAAATTTACATCAATTCATAATCCATTGAAATTTTATGGGATTCCGGGTGTAATTTTTCTTATTATTGGTTTAACCTTTGTTGCATGGACAATTCAAATTTATGCAGAACATGAAGAAATAATTACAAATATCTCATTAATAGGAATTGGAGGGACTGTACTAGGAGCAATATTGATGATGACGGCGATAATATTATTTTCACTTGTTACAGTTGTAAGAGAAAAGTAATTTTATCAATCAAGGTATTCAGTTTCTTTTATTGAATTCATTGTTAATAATTTCAATTACTCTTTCAACTCCATTCAAAAGCTCTAATTTTTTTAGATTTGATTTATACTTACGTCTATTTGTATTAAGAAGCATATGCTGAATATTTGTGGAGAGATTTTTTGAGAAAGTAGATTTGTTAAATATCATATGTTTACCAATTTTATGATCATTTACAAAAGAATGAGATTTTTCACGATCATTAACTGCCACAGATAATACAGGAACATTCATACATGCAACTTCAAAAACGGTTCTTCCATTTGAGATTATAGCAAAATCAATATCACGCATGTATTTTGCAAGGAAGTCAGATTTTTCAATTAGTTTAATTTTGAATCCATCTTTATTCATATTTTGTGATTTCATTTTTATTTCATTTTTATGTTCAAAGCCATATCCTAAGATAACGGTGAATTCAATTTCTTTTAATGAATTATTTTTTATACATTCTAAGATTTTAGACGTAATATTTACAGGATCAGTTCCACCAAAACTGATTAGAATTTTTTTTGTTTCTTTTCTATTGATGGTATTTGTCCATATTCTAAATTCATCTCTCACACATGCATATTTCCCACCATAGAATTCTTTTGTTAATGGACGTTTTTTACTAAATATTGGATTAAATACCAAGTTTGCATATTTACGACCATTTCCCAGATCTTCAAAATTAACAATCATTGAATTAAATTTTTGTAATTTTTGCATGTATTTTTCTGAGGTATTTAGTATATCATTAAAGATGATATCTGGCTCAAAGTTGAAAATTATTTTATCTAATTGAGAAGCATTAGAGAAAAATTTTACATTATATAATTGCTCTTTGAATTTATTTGAACCTAGATTTTTATTTTTATTCATAACAATTAAGATTTCATCATTTCTTAGATGATTCAGAATTGTAAGCATGTTGTAAACATGTCCCAATCCAATTTCAACAGTTGCATCAATTCGAACTAGAATTTTTTTTCTATTTAATATTTGTTCAAAGATTTTAAAATCATGGTATGAAGAAAGTGAGTGAAGTTCATAATTTGATAAAGGTAATCCATGGAATGGTGCATTGAATTTTCCTTTTTGTTTTAAGAAATTTTTTGTTTTAAATGATACAATTCTATTTAATAATGCAGATCTAGTATGTGATGGTACTAGCTTTATGAGTTTTTTATTTGTGGTTTTCACGGAGTAGTTTAGTTTTGAATCAATTATTTGTGCAATACCAAATACTGTTTGTATATCATTTTTTAATAATGAAAAGAAACTTTTGATAGTTTTTTGTTGGATCATTGGAAATTTTGGGTGTAAAACCAAACATTTTTCATAGATCATACCATTTTTTTCAAGTAGATTTAGTGCATGAAACGATATTTCTTTAACTGAAGTAGAACTTTTTGTCAGATATCTAGGTCTAGGTATTACTTGAGCACCACACATCAAAGAGTATTCCTTTATTTCTTCAGAATCAGTTGATACAAAAACATCTGCATCATGAAAATTTAATGCTGTTTGAAGAACATAATGAATTAAGGGTTTTTCATTTACTAGGCGCAAGTTTTGTCGAGATATAGAGTCGCGACTTCCTTTTCGTGCCATTATTAGAATTAATAATTTATTTTTCATTTGAGTAGGATATATCATTCCATTGTAATGGGGTATCTTCTTCTATATCTTGAAGAGCTTCTGAGCCTAAGATTTTATAGAAAAATGTTGGTGAGATGCCAGTTCCTGGTCGTTTTACATCTAGTAAATCCTCTGTGATTTTTGTTCCTTTTGGAATAAAGTTTCTAGATACAATACTACGTCGTGCATATTTTACAGCTTCAATCTCAGAATCAAATTTATTTCTTATACGAGAACCTCTAGAAATTTCAGATATTCGTAATTCATTTACCAATTTTTGGAATCCATCAGTATCTAATGATAGTCTATGATCAGGACTTGTGTGCAATTGTTGATCATATGTAAAATGTTTTTCAATACATTTTGCTCCATAAAATGTTGAGCAAACTGGGACAATTGTTCCAATCGTGTGATCAGAGAATCCAATCACATAATCGGGAAATTGTTGAGATAGTGTAGTTATCATTTCCAGATTAGCATCTTCGGGGTTTGTAGGATATGATGTTATACAATGCATTATAATTATATCATGATTGCCTTGATCCTCAATTGTATTTACTGCAAAAGAGATTTCATCTTCGGATGCCATACCAGTTGATATGAAGATTGGTAATTGTTTAGATGCAATATGTTTAATCAATGGCAAATCAGTAATATCTGCAGAAGCAATTTTGAATGCAGGTACATCCAAAGAGTACAAAAGATCAGCACTATCGTTATCAAATGGTGTTGAGAAACACATTATATTTTTTTTCTTAGCATAATCAAATATTTGATCCCAATCAGAGTTTTCCAATCCATCTAGTTTTTTGAAAACATCAAATTGTGTTTCATTCTCTTTTCCATCATCCCAATATTTGGGTGCAGTTTTAGTAGTTAATTTTGAAGCTTTGTATGTTTGAAATTTAACACTGTCTGCATTAGCCTCTTTTGCCGCATCAATTAATTTTAATGCTTTTTCTAAACTTCCATCATGATTTGCTCCAGCTTCGGCAATTGTGAAACATGGATTATCATCTCCAATTATTGAATTTCCAATTTTTATTTTAGTCATTTTTTTTATGCCACTCTATTTTTTTTATGTGTTCATTGGCTACTAATTCCAACACAGATTTATTTTTATCAAGGAAATCCTGCATTTTTAATGTAGAAATCTCAACATTTGACAAACGGTCTTCACGGAAAAAGATATTGTTAAATTCATTTAAGAAATTTAGATGATCAAAATCAAAAGAGTGTTGTTCTATCAAAGTAAGGTATTTGTCGAGCGAATCAGATTCAGGTTGATAATTTAGTGCAGATTTGATGAGATGTGGTAGTTCCTCCAAGTTTTTTACTCTAAATATAGATGGAAGTAATGAATATATCATATCTGAAAAGGCAATAGAAGGTTTACCATAAAATGCTGCTTCAAAACCAGTTGTACCACCAATTAATATTATCAATGATGATTTCTCTATGATTTTATCATAAGATACATTTGGATTGATTAGAGATACATTTGGAATATCCATAATTTCTTTGTAGTCGGACAAAGGTCTCCAATCACGTGAAATTTGTGCTGGATTTTCTTTTACTACTAATGTGAAATTTATTGGTAATGATTTTGCAATATGTCTAATTAACTCAATTTGATTTGTATAAAATGGTGCATTGATTAGTAGATTTCGTTCCATATCTACAGCTAATGGGAAATATACAAATGGTTTTTCAGGTAGTTTTTTAGTTAAAGTATCAAGAAATTTTTTTCGTGTCTTCCTTAGATTTGGAGAAGTAAGAACATATTTTATATTCTTCCATTTTCCACCTCCAAAATAATAATCATAATGGTTTTCATCAAGTTCATTTTTAGAAAAAATATATTCAAGACCGGTGTTTAAAAATCCTAATTTTGTTTGTTTTTTTGTATCGTATTCCTTTTGTTGTTTCGACATATTGAAATTTTTAACAAAAGTTTGTAATTGTGAAAAATCACGATTTTTTGATACAATCCCATCAAGATTAACAACACCATCTATTTTTGAGGGATCTTGAGAGATGAGCATCTTATAACCAATTTTTGGTTGACCTAATTGAAGAACTTTAATCCCTCTTTTAAAACAGAGTTCAATTAATAATTGGTGGTAGTGACGAGATGCCCATTTTGTAATCAAAAAGTCAGGTTTTACTTCATTTAGAATCTTTTCAAATAATAAACAATCTTGTTCTAAAATTGATAAAATTTCTTCATCACTAAATTTTTCCAAATTAAATCGATAGAAAAGTCGTTCATTAATCGCCATATTCCATAAATTGATATTATAGTTTTTTTCAAATTTAATTAAATTATTGATATCCGGTTTATGATTTTTTAAAATATTATCTAAAGTATGCCAAATTTTTTTGAAATTAACAAATTGTTGATTTTCAAAAAAAAATTTTTGCTTTTCTGGTACATCAACAATTCCATACAAATCACAATCATAAGATTTTTCAAGATAATGGGACATACAAAAATGTGTATAGTCACCACTTAACCAGACTAAGATCTTAGATTTCATCAGTAATACAGTTTTTCCCTTTTTTTTGTATTTAGGTTAGTCGATTAATTTACTCTAACAGAACAAAAGTGTTATAATTTATCAAAAACGTTTTTGTTCTATTATAAGAATGCTATATATGACTTACAAAAATTACCATTTAATCTAAATCGCCTCACACAAGCAACTTCATAATAGCAAAAAAAGAAAATCGATATGACTAAAATCAAAAAAATCAAAGATATTGGATTTGTCGGAGTAGGTGAAATTCTCGGTAGTGGAATAGCAGCAATTTTTTGGTTTTATCTTGCATCTCAGATTGAACCAGCACAATATGGAGAAATTCATTGGTTTCTAGGAATAGCTGGGATTTTTAGTACAGTTGCATTGTTTGGTACAGTAAATACACTTACAGTATATACTGCAAAAAATGTAAAAATTCAATCAGCATTATATACAATATCATTAGTTGTAGGAGCCATACTTTCACTAATTGTTATAGTAATTTTTCCGTCATTTTATACAATTGATATCGGTGTAATTTTATTTGCGTATATAATAAACAGTTTAGCAATAGGAGATTTACTAGGTCGGAAACAATTTACTACATATTCAAAATACATACTTGTTCAGAAAGGTCTAACAATTGGATTAGGATTATCATTTTATTTTCTATTTGGTTATGAAGCAATAATTTTTGCACTTGCAATATCATATGTATTTTACATAAAACGAATTTTCATTGTATTCAAAGAGATAAAAATTAATTTTAATCTAGTTAAAGAGAAAATTGGTTTTATTACTAATAATTATTTTTCATTTCTTTTATCAGGAGCAATAGGTGGAGGTCAAATTGATAAAATTATTATTGCGCCGTTATTAGGATTCACAATTTTAGGTAATTACAATCTAGCACTACAAGTTATCAATATTATGATGATCATGCCTAGTATATTTTATAAATATTTACTACCACAAGAAGCAACTGGAATAAAAAATAGAAAAGTGAAAACTTTTATTTTTATTTTTGCAATAGGAATGTCAGTATTTGGTATATTCTTTGCTCCAACTTTGATTGAAAGTTTTTTTCCAAAATTTGTGGAAGCAATAGATGCAATTAGGATAATGAGTTTAACTGTGATTCCAGGAAGTATTTCACTGGTTTTAGAGTCACAATTTTTAGGTAAAGAAAAAAGCAAGGTTGTTATTATTGGAACTGGAATTTCATTAAGCGTTTTAACTGGAGGGATGTTAATTTTAGGTAGTTGGTTTGGAATTGTGGGAGTTGCATGGAGTTTGGTCATTGCAACTACAGGAAAGAGTATTTTCTATATTGTCAAGGATATGACAAAAAATGAGAAAGATTAAAAATCAATAAGAAATTTTGGTAAGCATGGATTTTTCAATTAAATTAAATTCTTCTAGAGAAAAATTGTTTAGAATTTTAACAGATTTTGAAAGATTTCCAGAATTAATACCTAGACAATTAAAAAATGTAAAGATCATAGAAAATAATGAAAAAGAGGTATTTACTGAAGAGACATTAGTATTCAAAACTATCATAAAAAATGAGATTAACCAGAAATGTGTCCATAGAATAGGGGATAATAATTTGAGTACAACAATTCTTTCAGGACCTGCAAAGGACACGATAATCAATATATCATTAATTGATAATGATTCGGGAACAGATGTTTTTATAGATATAAAATTAAAATTAATTTTTAAAGCAAAAATGTTTTTGCCAATAATTAAAAAAATTTATAAAAATTTATTGACAGGTATTTTTTACAAAATCGATAATTTAGCATCAGAGGATTTGGAGATAAAGTGATTGACCGATATAATTAATTGGGAAAATATTTCCAAACATTCAACAGAGTTTACAAAAAAAACTCCAACAAAATGGGCATTTATAGAAAATTTTTTTGAAGAAGAATTTTATGAAAAACTATACAATTCATATCCAAAATTTGATGATTCTTGGAAAAAAATAGATTCTTTTGATAAAATATCATATAGGAAAATCTGGGGAAAAGAGAATGAAAAACAGATTGTAGAGGAGGGGGAGGATTCCAATTATTCAAAAGAGTGGAATGAATTTGTAAAATATATGCACAGTGAAGAATTTATTGAAAGAATAAGAAAGTTTTCAGGAATTCCCGTTACAAAATTAAAACATTTTCAGTTTGCATTAATTAGAAAAGGAGGATTTCAGTTACCACATATTCACAATGTAGGACCCAGTACATTGATCTTCATGATATATTTTTCTAAAGATTGGGACAAAGGCGATCCTGGGGGAACATACATTACACCAGAAGAAGATGAAAGTAAATTAGTCTTTGAACCGTATAATTTGAATAATTCAGCAATGATATTTCATGATGGACCATACGCAGGACATGGAGTCAGAAAAGTTGAAAAGGATGTTGAAAGACGTGCAATTCAAATTTACTTGGAAGAATTTTCTTTAGAGAAAGGATGGTCAGGGGATAAAGAAGAGCAGGAATTAGTAGAATTATAAAATTTGAAATGATCGGTTGTATAATTCAAGCAAGAATGGGTTCAACTAGATTACCCGGTAAAGTTATGAAAAAAGTTAGTGAAAATATTCCAAGTTTACAGCACACAATTGAACAACTAAAATTTTCCAAAAATATTGATAAAATTGTAATTGCAACCTCAGAATTGCCTGAAGATGATGTAATTGAAGAATTTGTTCTTGAACAAAAAATGGATTGTTTTAGAGGAAGTGCAGAAAATGTTTTGGATCGTTATTATCAATGTGCAAGATTATTTGATTTTACAGGAATAGTTAGAATTACTGCAGATTGCCCACTTATTGATCCTTACATAACAGACAGAGTTATTCAAGTTTTCAAAGATGATGACTTAGATTATGTACCAAACGTGTTTCCAAGAACATTTCCAGATGGTCTAGAAACAGAGATTATAGCATTTGATGCATTAGAAATTGCATGGAAAAATGCAAAATTACCTTCTGAGAAAGAACATGTAACACCATATTTTAAAAATAATAAAAATTCATTTAAAATAAAAAATGTTGAGAATGATACAGACTTATCACATTTAAGATGGACATTAGATTATCAAGAAGATTTAGAATTGATTAGAAAGATTATCAAGAAAATCCAAAAAAAACCTATTGAAATGAAAGATATACTTGAATTATTTTCTAGAGAGCCTGATTTACCTCAGATAAATAAGGGACATGCGCCAAATGAAGGATATAGAAAGTCATTAGAAATGGACAAAGAGTTTTTGAGAAATAATAATTGAATAATAACTTTCTAATAATACAAAAAAATTAAAAATCTGTGAATAAAATTCTTATAGTTGGATTAGGCTCAATCGGTGTACGACATGTAAAAAATATTTTAGCGTGTTTTTCCAATACTGAGATAATAATTTATTCAAAAAGGACAAAGATTCCTGCAGAAATTAAAAAAAATGATAATATTATAATTTTTGATTCATTACAGAAATGCTTGAAAGAACAACCAAACATAGGTTTCATAACAAATGAATCAGCTTTTCATGTTCCTACTGCTATAAAATTAGCTAAAAATGGAATTGATCTCTTTATTGAGAAACCATTATCAGATTCATCTAGAGGTATAAATGAACTTAAAAAATATATTAAAAAAAATAAATTAATTACACAAATAGGATGTAATTTTAGATTTTTTCCACCAATAAAAAAAATAAAAAGTTTGATTGATGCAAAGAAAATTGGAAGAGTTATTTCGGTACAAGTAGAAAATAATTCATATCTTCCAGATTATCATCCCTGGGAAGACTACAGAAAGAGTTATGCTGCAAGAAAGGATCTAGGAGGAGGTTCGGTTTTAACACAAATTCATGAGATTGATTATTTATATTGGTTATTTGGAGATGTAAAAAGAGTTTCTTCATTTACAGGAAAATATAGTGATCTAGAAGTTAGTGCAGATGATATGTCAACTAGTTTAGTTGAATTCGATAAAGGAGTCATTGGTCAGATACATATTAGTTATTTTCAGAGACCATATTATAGAAGTTGTAAAATAAAAGGTACTAAAGGAGTCATTGAATGGAATTCATTGGATAATAATGTCAATATTTTTAATATGAAACAAAAAAAATGGAAAAAAGTGAATATAAAAAATAATTATAAACTAATTACTGGAGGAGTAACAACAGGGCAAACAGATAAAAAATTAAATCAAATGTATATTGAAGAAATAAAACATTTTATGAATTGTGTAAAAAATAGAAAATCAACAATTAATGACATTATTCAAGGTGAACAAACCTTAAAGATTGCCTTAGCGATGAAAGAGTCTTCTAGAAAAAGACGGATAGTCATACTAAAAAAATAAAAAAATTTAGAAAGAATTCAAAATTATAGTAATCAAAAAAATATTTTAAAATAGATACATAACTGTGGATTTAATTACCATGCAGTCCATCCACCATCAACAATAAGATTAGAACCAGTCATGTAAGACGAAGCATCTGAGGCCAGATACAATAATGGACCAACGTATTCATCTTTTTTTGCCATTCTTCCAAGCATAGTCTTCTCAGAATATTTTTTTTGAAAAATACGTTCTTGGTTGTTTTTAACACCACCAGGAGAAAGTGTGTTTACTCTAATTCCAGTTTTTTGCCAATATGCAGCTAGATATCTAGTAAGGTTTACAACAGCACTTTTTGTTGCTGCATAGAATGCAGCAGAGTTTTGTCCACTAGATCCATAAATTCTTTGATCTGGCCCTACCAGACCATATGTTGAAGCAATGTTGATTATATTTCCTGATTTTTGCTTTAACATTTGTTTACCAATTTCTTGACAACATAGAAAAACGCCGGTAAGGTTTACATCAATTGCTTGATTCCAATCGTTTAATTTCAAATTTTCAAAACCTAGACTTCTAATTTTTGAATTTCCTTGATATGCAGCATTATTTACTAAAACATCTATTTTAGAAAATTTCTTTATTACAGAAGAAGTCATGGAAGAAATTGATTTTGGTTTAGTTAAATCAAGCTTTAATGACATTGGATTAGTATGAAATTTTGTTTTGATTTCTTTTTCCGTTAATTGACATTTTTTAAGATCTATATCAGCTAAAACTACATTTGCACCAGCGTGACTTAATCCATATGCATATTGTGTTCCAAGTAAACCTGCAGCACCAGTGATAATAATTACTTTATCAGAAAGATTGAATAATTTTTTTACATTCATGATAAGATGGTATTTTAATTACTATTGAATATTACGTGTAAGTTATTAATATAAAGACTAAGTGAGAATAATGAAAATCAGATTACCTCCTAAACAAAAAACACAATTTGTTTTATTAGGTTCAGGATACAGTTTATGTAAAATTTCAGACTTAATTATTAAAAATGGTTTTAAAAAGCCCATAATAGTCACACATTCAAAAAAATATCATAAAAGAGACAATAGAATTTTAGAAAAATTTGGTCAGCATATCGATATTTTTTCTTATGCAAAAAAAAATAAACTCATCATCTATGAAGCAGATGACGTAAATGATAAAACTTTGATTTCTAAATTAAAATCTAAAAATGTAAACATTGCATTTTCAAAAGGGTGCAGAAGTATAATAAAGAAAGATTTTTTAGATTCATTTCATAATTTAGTTTTTAATATTCATCCATCAATTTTACCACAAGAAAGAGGTGCAGCTACATTTTCATGGAGAATTTTAAATGACGATAAATTCATAGCTGCAACAATTCACCAGATGGATGAAGGAATAGATTCTGGAGATATAATTTTACAAAAAAAGATATTAGTAAAAAAGAATAAGATGGTTCCACTAGATTATGATATTCTAACATCAGAGCTATACCAAGAAATTTTTAAAAAATTTTTAGGATTATTTGTTACTAAGAAAGAAATTTTATTAAAAAAACAAAATGAGAGATACAGTACATATTTACCAAGATTATACACAGAAGTTAATGGTGCAATCAATTTTGATTGGACTAGTAAAGAGATTGAAAAATTTGTTAGAGCGTTTTCATATCCATATCCAGGTGCTTTTACATTTGTCAGAAATAATAAAATATCCATTTTGGAATGCGATATAGAAAAAATAGATAAAAAATTGCATCCATTTTGTGCGGGAAGAGTAAACAAGATCTACGATAATGGTTCTGTAAGAATTATTACAAAAGATGGATATCTAAGAATTAACAAATTGTTAATTAATGAAAAGATGTTCAAACCTTCAGAAATAATTAAAATTAATGATGTTTTATACACGCCAAAAGATATTCTTGACAATAGTAGAGGAAAAACAATTCAAACAAAAAATATGAAGTAGTATTAAATAATGAATTGAGGTATAAGAAACCATAAATTTATAGAAATTATCGAGTTAATATGTCAAAAAAATTTACCGAGTCTGAAAAATTAAAGGAGCGAGCTTTATCATTCATACCCCATCAAACAGGGACATTTAGTCGTGGAGCTAATACTTTTGTTCAGGGTGTCTATCCTACGTATATCAAAACCGCAGAGGGTTCACATTTTACGGATGTTGATGGCAATGAATATTTAGATTATTTATGTGGATTAGGACCAATCACATTAGGATATAATTACAAACCAGTAAATGATGCAATAATTGAACAATTAAAACAAGGAATTTTATTTTCACTCCCACATCCAATAGAAGTTGAATGTTCTGAGGAAATTTTAAAAATTATACCTAATGCAGAGATGGTTAAATTTGAAAAATCAGGTTCTAATGCAGTCACAGGTGCAGTAAGAGCTGCAAGGTATTTAACAAAAAAAAATAAAATTGCATATTGTGGAAGCGGTGGAGTTTGGCATGATTGGCAAGCAGCAATGGTTAGTAGAGATGGCGGAGTTCCAGATTTTAATAAGGATTTGATTTTTGTTTTTGAATATAATGATGCTGAAGGCTTAGAACAAATTTTTGAGGATAATAAAAATGAGATAGCAGCTATTGTGTTGGAACCTACGATTTATGAAAAACCAGAGAGTGGATTTCTTGGTAAAGTTAGAAAAATAGCTGATGAAAATGATGCCATTTTGATTCTTGACGAGATAGTTACTGGTTTTAGGTTTGATCTTGGAGGCTGTCAAAAATATTTTGGTTTTGATGG
>MDTE01044906.1_pt1 | contig 12083 bp, 10 predicted proteins | sample 811231 | NCBI WGS metagenome assembly MDTE01 (sample SAMN05326651, study PRJNA326480) | marine metagenome | isolation source: seawater | place: Indian Ocean: Red Sea | collected 2010
ATTCTCTTCATATGTTTCGATCATTTTTCATTTAAGAAAAATTAAACGAATTATGTATAAGCCATTGTAAGGATACAAACTATATAGTTATTATGAAAATATTCTTTTTTAATAGTATTGGCATTATTTCATACTTCCGGAGGAGGAAGGCTAGGAAATCAGCTCCTTAACTTAATTCATTTATTGGCTTTAAAGAACGAATATAAAATTGAGATTATAAAAATTAATGACCTTTTTTTAGAATCCCGATCTGGTAGCCTGTTTTATCCCCTTAGCGAGGAAATTATAAGTTGGAAAATCTGTAAAAAAAAATCTAAAAATATATATTTTTACAAATTGTTTTTAAAATTATTTATACGTTTTATCCACTTATATTTTTATTTATCACCATTTAGGAAATCATATAAGATTGGACTAAAAAATAATTATCCTAAGTATCTTGTTGGAAATAATTTAAAAAAAGAATACTCTTTTGAAAAATTAATTAATGAAGCAAAAACCTATAATGTTGCTTTAAGTGGATGGGGATTAAGAAATTGGGAACTTGTTTCAAAGCATAAAAAAAAGATAATAAAGAATCTTAAAGATGGATTTAGTGAATATTTAAATTTCAAATCATCTATTAAAAATAAATATTTGCTTGTACATATAAGAAGAACTGATTTTTTAGCAGTTGAAGAGTTCAAAGAATTAAATTTTTCTGATCAAACTTGGCTAAAAGGAATATTAAAGCTTTGTGAAATAAAATCATTGAACACAGTTGTTATCTTTAGTGATGCTAATGTTAGTAATTTAATATTCTCAAACTTAAAGAAAAGAGGTTTAAAAACTATAATTCCTGAGAAAAATAATTTAAATGAAAATTTTCTAAAGCTTTTTTTTTCATATGTAGATAATGCTTCTTCTGTGATTTGTAATGCATCTACTTTGGTTTTAAGTTTATCTTTTCTTTCACATGAAAAAATATTTTTGCCGTCAACAAAAAGTGATTTTCAAGAAATAAATTTAAATAATGCTCATTCTTTATACCCAGCTTGTTTGAACTGGAAATGATTTTATTTTTTTCTTAATCTATTTTCTTTAAGATCTTTTTGATAGTCTTTATATGTTTTATCAAGTCCTTCTAAAAGTGTAATTTTTGAAACCCACCCTAGAGATTTTAATTTTGATATGTCTAAGAGTTTTTGATAAGTCCCATCAGGCTTACTTTTGTCCCAAATTATTTCTCCTTTATAAAGGGTTATTTCAGCTACCAATTTTGCAAGTTCTTTTATGGTTATGTCGATTCCTGTTCCTACATTCAACCAAGTCAATGGTTCTCCTGTGTCATCCAAAGGGGCATTCTCATCAGAAGGATTCCATTTTTCCAGAGCAAAAATCGAAGCTTCCGCAAGATCTTTAACATGCATGAACTCTCTTCTAGGTTCTCCTGACCCCCAGCATTTTATTGATTCTAAATTTAATTGTTTGTGTGAGTGAAATCTATCAATAAGTGCTGGTAATACATGACCATTCGTTGGATGATAGTTATCTCCTCCTCCATATAAATTAGTAGGCATAAGTGAAATCGCATCAAAATCATATTGTTTTCTTAAGGCCTGGCATAATTTTATTCCACTAATCTTTGCGAGTGCATACCACTCATTAGTTTTTTCTAAAGGCCCCCTTAGTAATTCTTCTTCTTTAATAGGTTGACTTGAAAATTTTGGATAAATACAACTGCTTCCTAAAAATAGGAGACGTCTTACATTATATTTCCAAGCTCCTTCAATAACATTATTTTGAATTTTTAAATTTTCTAGTAAAAAGTCAAGAGGATATTTGTTGTTAGCAAATATACCACCCACTTTTGCAGCTGCTAATACAACTATATTAGGTCTATTTTTTCTAAACCAATCAAATACCAATTCTTTATTGGTAAGGTCTAGTTCCTTTCTACTAGGATATTGTAGATCTTGATAACCTTTATTGATAAGTTCTTTAATAATTGCCGCACCTACCATCCCACCGCCTCCAGCAATAAATATTTTATCTTTCTCATCAATAAGTTTCATGATTTATGTATTTTGTTGTTTAGGGGCACTGAACCTTTCCCATTTATTATTAATTTTAAAGTTTTAAAAAATATCATAAAATCAAGTAATATTGAAAAATTCTTGATGTAGTAAACATCATAACTTAATTTTATTTTTGAGTCTTCTATTGAAGCACCATATGGGTAGTTAACTTGTGCCCAACCACTAATGCCAGGTTTGATAGAATATCTTAAATCATAATTAGTTATACTTTCCCTAAGAAATAAATCTATTTTAGGTCTTTCAGGTCGCGGTCCGATTAAACTCATTTCGCCTGATAAGACTAGAATTAATTGTGGAAGTTCATCGATTCTTAGTTTTCTTAAAAAATGACCAACATTTGTAATTCTGGTATCTGATTTCTTTGCCCATTGTTCTCCATCTTTTTCCGCATCTGTAACCATTGTCCTAAGTTTAATTATTTTAAATTCCTTACCTTCAAATCCATTGCGAACTTGACTATAAAATATTGGTCCCCCATCTTCTAGTTTTATTAATAAACCTGCTAATAAAATAATTGGTAGTGAGAAAAATAGAATAATAAGGCTAAAAATTGATTCAACAATTCTTTTAACTCTAGCTTTAAAGCTAAATTCGTTGTAGTAGAATTTGCCTTCAATGATTTCAGATATTTTTATTAAATCTGATGGAATTCTATTTAAATAGAATTCACACCAATTTGATGCCTTGATAAATTTTATGCCCTTTTTTTTAAGTTTAAAAAGATCTTGCACATTTTTCTTTTCTAAAACTTGTTCATCATCAATTATTATGCCTCGAGCATTAAGTTTCTTATCATTAAGATTTTCTGGCTCAAAATTTTGAATTTTAAATTCTGTTTTATTGCCTATTAGTTTTCTAACGTAATTTAATCTCTCTTCTTTGCCTAAAAATAGCCATAGTGCTTTGCTTGTATATTTTTTAGCTAGATAAAAGTTTATAATTACTTGTGTTAAGCCGCTAAAGAGAAAAACATTCTTATAAAAAGTCAAAAAGTCATTTAGAAAATTAGAGAAAGATTCAAAATTCATATAATTCCAATTCCAAAATAATCTGAAAAGAACTTGATTTATTAAGAGGCTTAAACAAATTATTAAAAAAGTTTTAAGAAATTGAAATAAAAAAATAGAAAATTTTGCTCTTCGAAAATTAGAGTAGCGGCCAATAATATAGCTACAGATAATCCATATTAAAGAATTTAATAAAGTAAGGTTTAATAGTATAGGCTTGCTTGATATTGAACTAATAAATATTGAATAGAAAAAATAACTAAATAATAAGAAATCAATAAAAGAACCTATTATTAAACTTTTTCTTGAATTTAACCATGAAAATCTTAACTTCATAAAATCTTTTTAGGAGCTGAGTTTTGATTGGATAAATAAAATTATTTTGATGAAATTAACCATTCTATTCTTGTGAAATATTTATTGTAAATCCTGATTTTTTAAGTAAAGCTTCTTTTTTAGCTTCTTCCTTATCTTTTTTCACCATTTCATTTATTAATTCTTCCAAAGATGTTTTAGGTTCCCATCCTAATTCTTTTTTGGCTTTCCCTGAATTCCCTAATAAAAAGTCAACTTCAGTTGGTCTGAAATATCTTGGGTCGACTTTAATAACTATTTCTTTTGTATCAGCTCTTCTCCCAACTTCATCCAATCCTTCACCTTCCCAAATAATTCCAGATTTACCGTCAGTACTCCAACCTAAATGTAAAGCACTTATTTCAGCAAACCTTCTTACGCTTTCAGCTCTCCCAGTTGAAATTACGTAATCTCTAGGACTATCTTGTTGGAGCATCAACCACTGCATTTCTACATAATCTCTCGCATGTCCCCAATCTCTTTTAGAGTTGAGATTTCCTAAGTAAAGATATTTTTCCAATCCAGCATCTATCCTAGATAAACCCCTAGTAATTTTTCTAGTTATAAATGTTTCACCTCTTCTGGGACTTTCATGGTTAAAAAGAATGCCGTTACAAGCATACATATCATAAGCTTCTCTGTAATTAATAGTTATCCAATAGCCATAAAGTTTAGCCACACCATAAGGGCTTCTTGGATAAAAAGGAGTTTTTTCATTCTGTGGGGTTTCTTGGACTAGGCCATATAATTCGCTGGTACTTGCTTGATATATTTTTGTCTTTTTTATTAAACCGAGAATCTTTACTGCTTCTAAAATTCTTAGTGTTCCCAAAGCATCGCAGTTGGCAGTATATTCAGGGGTTTCAAAACTCACAGCTACATGACTTTGCGCTCCTAGGTTGTAAATTTCATCAGGCTCAATTTCTTTTATTAGCCTGATCAAATTTGTGCTATCAGTAAGATCGCCATAATGCATGAAAAACCTAGGATTATTTTCATGAGGATCCTGATAAAGGTGATCCACTCTTTGAGTATTTAAACTACTACTTCTTCTTTTTATACCATGTACTTCATAATTCTTTTCTAAGAGGAATTCCACAAGATAACTCCCATCTTGTCCAGTAACTCCTGTTATTAAAGCTTTTTTTTTCTGCATACTTTTCCCTTTTTTTATCTCATTAGCCGTAAAACTTTTAACTTAATTGTAGATTCAGAGATAAATCTTAAAAAAAATAATTATACCTTCTCCTAGATATCAATTTAAAAAAAATTAATGAGACTTAATTAATGCCCTAAATTAGGAATTAATAGTTTAATTAATTTATTAGTTTTTAAGATCATACTTATTTTGCTCTTTTAATAAACATCTTAGCCCTGCAATTAAAATCCAACTTAAAGTACTTATTCTCACATCGAAGTATTGTATGTCAAATAAATGCGATAAAAGGAAAATAAGAAAAGATGAAAACCATGCTCTATTATTTAAGAAATACTTAATCTCTGATTTATTTATTTTTGATTTTTGAAAAATCTCCTTAAATGATAAATATAATATTGCTCCATAAAAAGAAAAAATAATAAAAGATGGAATAATGCCATAACTTATTGCAATCTCAATTGGAAGATTATGGGCATGCCCAAAACTTTCGCCTTTGAATGAATATAAAATTGGGAATGCGGCTGCCCCCCATCCAAATAATGGTTTGTTAGAAATATAACTAATAGATGAGATCCATTTATTTATTCGAGGATATGATTGTATATTTTCAAACCCAATCTCAGGAAACAAAGTATAAATTCTTGTGGGAATGATGGATTCCATAAATATTTTTATTTCTATTGGAATTATTGGGAGCACAGTTAAACCTAATAGTAAAAATCCCAAAATAATAATTGGCAGATACCATATTAAAGTTGTGGAGCCCAGAACAATTGGAGTTGAGAGAATTAAGCCTAATATTGCATTTCTGGAATCTGTTAGAAATATAAAGCTTACAAATAAAAAAGATAAAGTAAATAATATAGTTTTTTTTAATATGCTTCTTCTTTTAGTAGTAAGTTCCGATAGGCAAAGAGGCCAAACCATTACCATCCATAAACCAGCATAGTTTTGATTATTAAATAGCCCTGCTAGTGATCCTATATCTTGTATTGGTTTTTGAAACCATACTACTAATCCAAAAAAAAATTCAAATGGACCATTAATATTCAAGAGTTGTAAAATTCCTGAAAAAATGACTGGGACCGTACCGCTGATAAGTATTTTTGCAGTGATTAATCTTTTTTCTGGAGAATTTAAGTAGTTCTGAAATCCCCAAAAACAAAGGAAAAAAGGAGCCCAATTCACCAATCCTATTATCGATAACTTGGGATCTATGCCTAAATTAATATATTCTTCATATCTTTGAAAATGTATAAAGGTACTTATAGTCATCCATATTCCGCATATTATTAATGGAAAGTTCCACTTATCTTTTAAAAATTTATGGGGTTTAAGAAAACTTACAATAACGGAGATTGTTAAAAATAAAATTGAAATGCCAACCGCTGAAGCTAGGAAAAAAATCCCAGTTAAAAAACAAAATAATCCAAATTTTTCGATATTAGCATCTAAAAATAATTTATTTTTATATGTAAGCACCCACATCAACTAATCCTTATGAAGATTATATTTTGTGAAACATATTTTTTATAAAACAATGTTTCGCTTTATCAATTGGATATTTAAAGTTTAGGGTTGAATTTTGGAAAACTATTCTTTCAAATCTTTAATTTCACTTGAATCTAAAGTTTTTAAATCTTTTAGAAGAGAATAATGTTTCAGAATCTTAAAAGGTGAAATAAATTCCCCAAATTTTGAATAGTAAATCCAGTCAATATCTTTTTGTGAAACCAAAGTGGGTCTATTCTCTTCTTTCATCTCGAAGTAAGTCCTCGTAAATTGATGCGGACCTGTAAGGTTCATTACACCTTGTTTAGGCGAACTGAAAATTATGTCTTGAAAATATAAATAATCTTTTTTGATTTTTAAAAGAAGATTGTTCAAAAATTGGGATTCTTTTGGCAAGTAGAAAAAACCATTATGAATAACATTTTTAGGGGATTTGATTTGTTCTTTATTTATGGAAGAAATTACTTCAATCTTTCTTGGTTCATATAATAAAATTCCATTAGATTTAGATTTCTCATATAGTCTCATTGCTTTTTTAAAATCTATTTGAGACTTGAGATCTAACCAAATGCCTCCAAATTTAAAGATTACGCATATTCTAAAAATATCAATTTTCTGAACAGGCATTGTTGACTTTTTGAAAACTTCATAAATCAAATCATCCCTAAAGTAATCTTTCATAAAGCCGTTTACATGCTTATTTGAATAAATATTTAAATTTACATTCCCCATTTCGCCATAAAAGGTCCATTTTTTGAACATACTTTTTGACACCCAAAAATTATCGGTGCTTGAGATGAAGTTAATAAATTTAGCCGGATTGTTGTTTATTAAATGAGAAGAATTTAAGAGAAAATTAGGATACTCTCGAATGAAAACTCTTATTATAATTTTTCTTATCCAAATAAAGTAGTTATGCAAAAAATACATTTATCGTTTTTTGTAACGCTTCCTAATGGATTCGAACCATTGACCCACTGCTTAGAAGGCAGTTGCTCTATCCAGCTGAGCTAAGGAAGCACTTTATTTATTATATCCAAATGCTACTTACTAAACAATCAACGTAATCCTATTAAACTTTTTAAGTTGCCAAAGTATTAGAACTTGGAGTTTGATTAAAAATTTTATAGAATAAGATCAAAATAATTTATGTTTTGGCTAAAAGACTATCTGAAAAACAAAAAGAAGAAATAGTCAGGAAATTTAAAGAAGGAAAGTCTATTGATGATATAGCAAAGGATTTTAATTATACAAAAGTAACAATTTCAAGGCATTTGAAAAAAAATTTAGAAGAAAATGAATATAAATCCCTTATTAGTAATAATTTTTCTCTTCAAAAAAATCCACAAATTAACCAAAAAAGAAATTTAGATTCGAAAATTAATGATCAATTAGATGTAGAACTAAATCATGGCGTTTTTAATAGTAGAGAAGTTTTAAATATAGATTTAGAGGAAACAGAAAATTCAAACTTTTCAACTTTCACAGAAATTATCCCTTTAAATGAAGATATTGAAAATTTGCCTCAAAAAGATTTATCGTCTGTACCAATATCTGAAATTGAATTCCCAAACATGGCATATATGGTAGTAGATAAAAAAATTGAATTAGAAATAAAAACTTTAAGAGATTATCCAGAGTGGCAATTTTTATCTGAAAATGAATTATGTAGAAAGACAATTGAAATTTTCTTAGATTTGAAAAATGCAAAAAGAAAATGCAGCAAAAATCAAAAGGTGATAAAGGTTCCTAATACGAAAGTATTTGAAATAGTTGCTCCAATTTTGACTTCTAAAGGTATTTCTAGAATAATAAGTGAAAATACGTTAATAGCTCTTTAATGAAAGATCTTTGAATTTTTAATCTTTTTTAAGATTAATGTTAAAAAAACTTCCAGCTAATGACCCGCTTATAAAACTAATTCCAATAATAAAACTTACCGGTAGTTTTATTGATTCATTATTTAAAAAATATACTTTTTCTTTTTTTAAACTATTTTGGATTCCTATTACCATCATTAAAAATAAGGCTAAGTTAAATGAAATAGTTAAAATTATTTTTTTCAATTTTTATAAAAACTTATATTTATATACACATTTTAATGCAAATTATATATCTCGCTTTTAGTTAAATTTTTCTTCTTTGCTAGATAACTAGAGGCAGCAGATAAACTTAAACCTGCATCTATTAATTCATAAAGCTCTTGTTTAACTGAAAATTTATTAAAATCATTCTTTTTATTATCTACTCCTTTAATTACTAATGTTATTTCTCCAACCACATCTTTATTTTCGAAATACTCTAGTACTTCATTAAGATTTGCATTAATATGTTCCTCATACTTTTTTGTAATCTCCCGAGAAACTTGAATTTCTCTTTCGCCTCCACAAAAAATCTTTAGTTCTTTTAACAACTTGCATAGACGATGAGGGGACTCGAATAGAACAGTAGTTTTTTGCCTTTCGGTAATTTCAAAAAGTATTTCTTCCCTATCTTTTTTCTTCTTTGGAAGGAAACCTTCAAAGATAAAGCTCGAGCTTGACATTCCACTAGAAATAAGAGCGTTAATAGCAGCACAAGGACCAGGAATGCAAATAGCATCAATATCATTGATTTTTGCATTTCTTATAAGATCTTCTCCCGGATCACAAATACCGGGCATGCCTGCATCACTCACTAGTGCAACTGATTCTCCTGATTTAAGATAATTAATTAATTTTGGAATTTTTTTGTATGAATTTTCTTTATTAAAGCTAATAAGAGTATTTTTAATTTCAAACTTCCTCATAATTTTTGCTGTTTGTCTAGTATCTTCACAGGCAATTAAAGAAACATTCTTCAAAATTGATAATGCTCTAAAAGAAATATCATCTAAATTTCCTATGGGAGTGCCAACAATATACAAAACGCTTTTCTCAGGTTCTTGCTTTCTATGAGATAATGGTGATTTGGTTTTCATACTGTGGTTAAATTACCTGATGGTATTGATATTAATAATCTTATCGATGATCTAAGGATTTTCAGCTGGGAAGCTTCAGATATTTTGCTTTATTATTCTCAAAAACTTAAAAATTCAGATAAAAAAAATAATATTATTACAAATAAAGAATCAACTGATCCCGTTACTATAGCTGACTTAGAGGTAAATGATTTAATTCTCAAAAGGATGCAAGAAAAATATCAAAATACTAATTGGAAATATTTAAGTGAGGAAAATGTAAAAAATAATCAAAAGCAAAATCTAGAAACTAATTCTGAATGGCTTTGGATACTTGACCCTTTAGATGGAACAAAAGACTTCATACAAGGCACAGGAGATTATGCAATGCATTTTGCCCTTAATCATAAAAATAGACCTATTATTGGTGTAGTTCTTATTCCTGAAAAAGATGAACTATGGATATCTAATGGTAAAACTGTTTGGTGCGAGAAAAGAACTAATGCAAAGCAATCATTAGGATTGCGTGTTGAGAAAAATATCTCAGAAATGACAGTAGTGACCAGTAGAAACCATAATAACGAAATTTTGAAGAGTTTAATCGATAAAATTCAGTTCAAAAAAATTAATAGTATGGGAAGCATAGGTTGCAAAATTGCTTCCCTAATAAGGGGGGATAGTGATATTTATATAAGTTTAAGTTTGGCCGGTAAAAGTTCTCCAAAAGATTGGGATTTTGCAGCACCAGAAGCAATCTTAAATGTAGCTGGAGGTAGGATCAGTAACTTAGATAATCAACCTTTAATATATGGCCAAATAGGCTTTGAGCAGAGGGGATTAATCGTAGCTACAAATAATAGCAAGAGTCATAAAAAAATTTGTCTTCAAATAAAAAAAATTATTGAAAAAGAAAATAATTCCGCTTTAAATCTTTAGTTTAAAGGTGCTACAGGGGTCGGTGTGGGCTCAGGATAGGACATGCCTCCGTTCTGGGAAACTCCTCTAAGAGTAAGATTGATTCTGCCTCGGCTATCAATCTCTCTAACTCTTACTGTAACTTCATCACCTTGCCTTACAACATCTTCTACCCTTTCTACCCTAGCCTCGGATAATTGTGATATGTGGACCATCCCTTCTTTACCCGGAAGAATTTCAACAAAAGCTCCAATTGGAATTATTCTTGTAACAACACCAGAAAATATTTCTCCTTCGTGAACTTTTCTAGTAAGTCCCTCGATAATTTTTTGAGCTTCTTCTGCAGCAGCACCGTCGTGAGAAGCAATAGTAACAATCCCACCATCTTCGATATCAATTTTTGTGTTCGTCCTCTCAGTAATACCTTTAATAGTTCTTCCTCCAGGACCAATAACGGTTCCAATCAATTCAGGATCAATTCTGAAACTTAGTAGTCGAGGAGCATGAGGAGATAAAGAATCTTGTGGTTTGTCTATCGCTTCTTGCATTTTTTCTAAAATATGTAATCTTGCTGGACGGGCTTTTTTAATTGCATCAGAAATAATAGAAACTGGTAATCCTGTGATTTTCATATCCATTTGCAATGCAGTTATTCCCTTCTCTGTTCCAGCGACTTTGAAATCCATATCTCCAAGAAAATCTTCAATCCCCTGGATATCTGTTAAAATTCGGATTTCTTTACCTTCTTTTATTAAACCCATAGCAGTCCCGCTCACTGGCGCTTTAAGAGGCACTCCAGCATCTAATAGAGAAAGTGTACTTCCGCAGACTGAACCCATGGAGGTTGAACCATTAGAACTTAAGACTTCACTAACCACTCTTAGTACATATGGGAATGTTTCTTTACTGGGGAGGACAGGTAATATGGCTCTTTCTGCCAAAGCTCCATGACCAATTTCTCTTCTTCCTGGTGTTCTCATTGGTCGGGTCTCCCCTACAGAGTATGGAGGGAAATTATAGTGATGAAGATAAGTTTTCTCGGTACTTGGGTTTAGATCATCCATTTCTTGCGCATCACTGGGTGTTCCAAGAGTTGTTGTCGATAGGACTTGTGTTAGACCTCTTTGAAAAAGAGCAGAGCCGTGAACTCTTTTTGGTAAAATTCCCGCAGCAGTTGAAATTTTTCTGACTTCATCAAGATCTCTACCATCAACTCTTTTCCCATCGTTGATTATTTGTGATCTCATTAACTTTTTTGTTAGTTTTTTAAAATCAGAATGAATTAATTTATCATTTTCTGTTAAGAGAACTTTTATTTCGTTATCGTCTTTTAAAGAATCAATTTTCGCTTGAATTTCAGTTTTTATTTTTTCAAGTTCAAGATCTCTCTCATCTTTTGATTGATCAAATTTCTTTAAGATTAAATCAATTGGTTTAGAACAATTTTTCTCTAAGAAAGAAGATAATGTTTTATCTTCAGTAGGTTCTTCTGGTTTAACTTGCTTTATTCCTAGATCCTTAAGAAGTTCATCTTGAGCTTTAACAAGCTCTGTTACCGCCTCATAGCCAAAATCTATAGCTTCAATTGTATCTTGTTCAGATAATTGATTAGCCCCCGCTTCAATCATCACAATCCCATCAGGTGAACCAGCTACCACGATGTCTAGATCACCTTTCTCAATTTCCCTATAACTTGGATTTAAGATGAAATCATCACCTATAAGTCCAACTCGGACAGCAGCCATTGGGCCATAAAAAGGAATTTCTCCCACAAGCGTAGCAATAGATGCCCCTGTGACTGCCAGAACGTCTGCAGGAACTCTCTCATCTAAAGAAAGGCAAGATGCAACAATTTGTATTTCGTCCCTCATCCATGCTGGGAAAAGGGGCCTCATAGGTCTGTCTATTAATCTTGATATTAAGGTAGCTCTTTCAGGAGGTCTCCCCTCTCTTCTCATAAACCCACCTGGGATTCTTCCAGCTGCATATAGTTTTTCCTCGTAGTCGCATATTAGAGGTAGAAAATCAGCAGCTTCTTTCTTTGTAGTTTTTGTAGCCGTCACTAATATGGAGGTGTCTCCACACTCGATCAATACTGATCCATTCGCTTGAGGAGCATA
>MDTE01085149.1_pt1 | contig 12083 bp, 7 predicted proteins | sample 811231 | NCBI WGS metagenome assembly MDTE01 (sample SAMN05326651, study PRJNA326480) | marine metagenome | isolation source: seawater | place: Indian Ocean: Red Sea | collected 2010
GAACCATCAACAACATTACAAGTAAGCGGAACAGTGACAGCCACAAGTGTCACAAGTACGAGTGCGGCTACACTGGCCACAGGATCAACTGTTGGCAACCTAACACTTGCTAATGGATCAATTACAGACTCAAGCGGCGCCATAAGTTTTGGCAATGAAAACCTAACCACAACCGGAACTTTAACAGTATCAGGTTTTACTTTTCCATCTTCAGATGGAAGCAACGGACAGGTATTACAAACAGACGGTTCAGGCACTTTGTCATTCGCAGAATCATCAGGAGGTGGTGGGGGGAATAACACCGCGATAAAACAGTTTAATTTTTTCAAATTAGGTACCACGTCAGCAGTGATTGATGAATTTGACATCACAGAATTCCGAGGGGCAGTGTATGACATCGAAATAGACGACACAACCAACAACATAGTAGGACACTTGAAAGTAAGTGTGGTGCATGATGACTCCACCCCATATGTTTCAGTCTATGATGTCAATGAAGATTCTACGAGGATAGCAGATTTTTCAGTTGCAGTGTCAGGCACAAAAGTTCAACTATCAGCCGCAACAAATGTATCAAGCCACACAAATCTTAGAATCTACAGAGTCGCATTAGGTGATCATCACAGCACTGTGGCAAACACAAACACAAAAATAATATCAACATCAACGAACATTGGTTCTTCAGCCACGACACTAGATCAATTTACTAAGACTGATATACAAGGTGCAAAATATATTATATTGATCAAAGATGATACAGCAGGAGACTACCAAATATCCGAAATGAGCTTAGTGCATGACGGTACCAATGTCATGTTCAATGACTATGCAAAAGTTTCAAGCAGAAGTGAATTTACGCACACATTCAGTGCCGCTATATCAAGTGCAACCTTGACATTGAGCTCTACTTCAACAGGTAACACAACAGGAACAGCAATACTTTATAGGACTGATCTAGGTTCTGCAACACAACTTGGAGAGTATGATAATGTTCATTACGGAAAACTAAGTGACGTCGACACAACGACAAAAACTCTAGACTCCTTTGACGTCTTCGCTAATAGATCAGCAAAATATTTTGTCAACATTGGTAACACAGGTGACACAGAATATCAAAATTCTGAGATCACACTCACTGTCAATAGTGCTGGCACAGATGCAACCATATCAGAATCGGTAGTAAGAACCGGCACCTCAGACCTTGCCACCTTCACAGCAGACGTATCTAGCGGAAAGGCCAGGCTAAGAATATCAGGGTCGAGTGCAAATAATACTATATTGTTTGCCAAAAAGTCTGTGGAAGCACAAAACATATATCGTGCCAGTGCAGACACATCAAACAATTTATATGTCACACACAACAACTTAATTGCTACTGATACAGAGTTGAATTTGGTTGGCATGACCGGAGCGTTGACACTACCAAAAGGCACGACAGCACAGCGTCCTACAGGCGTTGCTGGAATGTTAAGGTATAACACCAGCACAGATACATATGAAAGATTTGACTCAGACACAAGTTCATTCATTGACATAGCAACACAGTCATCGGTCACTGAATCAGATGACACCAGTACCGGAGAAAAAACTTCAATTGGAACTAGTGCTACAAACATCGACACTTTCACTACATCAACATTTGACAGTGCTTTTTATCTTGCAGTTACTAAAGACGAAATCAATGATGAAATAGGTGCCGCACAGATTTCATTGGTGCATAATGACTCAGATGCTTTTGTGTCGCGAGGAGGTGGTATTAAGTCAGGTGATAACCCACATCTTACCTATACCGCTGATGTCAATTCAGGAACGGTGAGATTAAGAGGCACAGGAACCGCGGCAGTAAATTCTATTAAATTTTTTAAAATTGCATTAGGAGATAACACATCAGCATCAAGTTCAGGCAACACCGCAACGATAATCAATTCTGATGTCGACAGTGCCACGGAGAATCTAGACACTTTTGCTAAAGGCACGTATAGAGGTGCCAAATACTATATCAGTGCAAACAACACAAGCAAAACAGAATTACAAAACATAGAGTGTCTGGTAGTTCACAACGGAACGGATGCATTTATTACATCATTCAACGATATTTTCACAGGTGACAATGCTTTGATATCTTTAACGGCAGACATAAGTGGGTCAGATGTTAGATTACGGGCGAGTGCCAACGAGCCAAACACAGCGGTTAAAATGTATAGAATTCTACTAGGAGATTCAGAATCTGATGCAAGTAGTACTAACACAAAAACAGTCGGACAAACGTCTACATCAAGTAGTGCAAATACAATGGACACATTCACGACTGACAACGCCAATGGCGCCCATTATGTTGTTGTTGGCAATAGCAGTTCAGAAGGTGCGGCAAGTATATCTGAGGTATTTGTAGTTACAGACGGTGCTGATGCATTTGTGGCCAACTCACAGATAAGCACAAAAGGCACAGATCAACTGTCATTTACAGCGGCCTTAAGTGGATCCACTGTAACTGTGTCCTCGGCTAGTACTTCAGGCGCAAGTACCACAGTCAACGCATACAGAGTCAACCTGTTAAGGTCATCTGCTGGTGCTGGCACAGACATTACACTACTAACCACGACCGCACAAACAATTAGTGGTGACAAAACATTCACAGATGGAACCGAACTAAAATTTGGTACAGATGCAGATGCCAACATCAAGCATACGGGCACAAACCTAAACATACAGGAAACTACCGGTGATATCAACATCAGGACCTATGCAAATGACAAGGATGTTGTAATTTCAACAGATGACGGTAGTGGTGGAATCACAGAATATGTTGTAGCAGATGGATCTACTGGTGCAGTGAAATTAAAACACTATGGTACCACTGTTTTTGAAACCACAAGCACAGGTGCATCAATAGAAAACACATCCACAAGTGATGCATTAAACATAACCACAACAGAGGATTCAAACTCAGCAGGACCAGTCATAAATTTAAAAAGAAATAGTTCAAGTGTTGCAAACTCAGACTACCTCGGACAGATCAAGTTTCAAGGTGAGAATGATGCTGACCAAGAAGTTCTCTATGCCAAAATTTCAGGTAAGATTTTAGATAGAACAGATGGATCTGAGGATGGAATATTAGAATTTGCGTTTAAGAAAAACGGATCAAACAACATCTCAGGAAGATTTAGATCGGACAGTTTACAATTATTGAACGACACTAGTTTGAGGGTAACAGGACACGTTGAACTAGGTGTGCTCTCAGGTGATCCAAACACTACAACCGATATCGCACACATATACGCCAAGGACGAATCATCAAGTGCCGAAGTATTTGTGCGAGACGAAGCAGGAAACGTTACAAAAATATCTCCACACAATAAAAAAGGTGAATGGGAATACTTCTCAAGAAACACAAAAACCGGAAAAACTGTAAGAGTGAACATGGAAGAAATGATACGAGATATTGAAAAACTTACAGGTAAAAAATATATTCAAGATTGTTAAACAATTAAATCCAATATAGTCTGTAATTTTCCTTTTATACTTTTATTATTCAAAGTATTTTTAAGACCCATGTGCAAATTTTTTGGCCAACACTCAAATGCACACCAACAATACCCAGAATGTTCTTTGTTCAACTTAGGAATAAATTCTGTATCTATTGCTATAAGATAAGTGTGGAAAAAAAATTTTTGATCATTGGATGTAAACATCTCTAATGGAATAACTTTTTTGAATTTTGGTAAGGAGCCAACTTCCTCTTCAATCTCACGCTTTAGCCCTTCGAATGCAGATTCGGTGTACTTGGCCTGTCCACCTACTAATCCCCACATTCCTTGTGTCTTTTTATCTGTCCTCTGTAAAAACATAAACCGTTTGGTGCTTGTAGAATAAAATAAAGCACCAGAGCAAACGATATTTTTTTCCATTTTATATTATAACAATTTTATGAACAATTATCAAGGAGTCTGTGCATCAAGACTTGAGTTGTATTCTCCTGCTCCACCATCTAACACTATTGTCCAATTTCCCTGTCTGTACACCCCTTCATACGACTTTAACCACTCTGTTCCATTGAATCTGTATTGAATGCCAGTGTGTAAATTAGTCACATAATGCTGAGTTGAATCAGGGTTAGAAGCGTCAAACGCCACACGCCAATTACCGCTTGTTGAATTGTATTCTATAATGTCACCAACACTTGCAACCAAAGATCCCCAAGTAGCACTTTGGAAAGAGGCTGTGCTGTCACCAACGTCATTTATTATTAGATATCTGTCTCCGTTTGCCGGTGTTCCTGGGTCAAATGTTGCAGGGTTAATTATTTTCTTAACGGCTGTAAGTGTGTTGCTTGGTATAGTGTCAGAATCGATTGTGTATAACAATATGGTATCATCTAAAGTGGTAGTAGCAATGGTACCTATTATCTCATTGCCGTCGGGCTGAGTAAGCCTTATTTGCGAAGTGCCATTGGTTACTTTTCCATACTGGTCAAGTAAGGTCTTCCAATTGATTGGTGGACCAAATGTTTCAAAAGGATCAAAATTGTTTGGTTCATTTGCACCAGTTTGGAATCCGTCTCCTCCACTGCCAACATTAACACCAGTTGTGCCTAACAATCTTAATTGATTTCCTGTTACTAATAAACCAAAATTGTTTGGCGTGATGAAACTTCTCGAAATTAATTCTCCATCAATCAATCCTTTCGAGATTCCACCGTCGTCGTCATAAATGCTCATTATAATTTTTTGTACAACACCTAATTTTTTTACTTTGACAGGTGGTGAAAGCCATATGGGCATTGAAAATGTAAGGGTAGCGATGTCAATTTCCGAATCGGCTCCAACAGGTATTGTCCTACTACTAAAAGTTATACCTGTAAGTTCAACATAACTTAGTGATGTCCAGTCTATGTAATTGTCAGTTTTTTGTATTTCGAAATCTGGATTGAAAAGGTATAAAATTTGTTCCATTATCTGTAATTTTTGGTCTGTATTTGAACTCCATATATCTGCGGACACTTCCAATCTGAACGGAGATGGCATCACTTTTTCCACAGTGTAACCTGCTCCAAGTTGATTTGTGTAGTTTCCATCTGAATCCACATCTCTTTCTTTAAGATGTTGCTTTTCAATATGATAAGGATTTTGCATACGTTCCCTATCATAGTTGAGCTCTCTTACATAACACGCAATTCTAGGTGTGTACTGCAAGGCATTTTCACTATTATTTCTGATGATATTAGCAACTTGCCTAGTTGGATCTCCGTACATAACCGGCACTGCTCTTAGATCAATAGAGTCATTTTTTCCTCTGCCTGTCTCAACAGAAAAATTACTAAGAATTCTTATAAATTGTGTTAAAAATTTCCTAACCTGTCCTTCGTAAAAATGTAGCATTAATTGTCAGCCTTTGGTTTTAGTGCATTTGATAATGACTGTCTTTGTTTGGTTGTAAGTCCATTTATTGTAGATTCTGTTGTATTGTTTACAAAACCTGTCTTATAATTTACTCTTGAATCATTGTTTGTCATAGTAATTCTGACAGAATCTTCAATTTTGACCCATCTGTTTCCATCATAACGGAATAATCTATTTGGAAGATAATCAGTTCTAAGGAAATAATCTCCCTTATCTACACCAGAAGTTGGAAAAGTAATACCAAATCCTGCAGGATTGCCATTAGGTGCCACACCATCGCCATCTAAATAAAATCCATAGTGAGAACTTGCGGGTGTATCTAATGTTGCATTGACCGTATTACTGCTACTAGCCCTTTGAGATTCAGTGTTAACATTTTCGGTCCTTATGTTTCCTCTTTCATCGATTGGTGCAACATAATATTGCTTGTAATTAAATCCAGATTTTGGTGCGTCAGATTCTGCTTGTGCGACTATTTGATCATTAATAGTTTTTTCACGATTGAAAGTTGACATATAACTTGCAAGAGAATTTTCGGTAGAGGCATCTCCGATAACATCTCTGAACTCTTGAGAATCAACTAAAGTTTTCATTTTTAATCTTAAGAGATGTGGCCACCATGTTTGTGAAAAGCCTTCTGCCGCTCTATTGACATCTTCGATCACATAGTATCTTTTAAGAGCAATGGGAATACTTTCATCTAATGAATAATCTTCTTTCAAGTGGGGAAACTCTACCACATCGCCAGACATGGGCTTCCTTCCAATTCTTTCGACAATGTCATTCAGATGTACGGTCAAAAATAATGTATCATTACTCAAAAACATACCAAACTGTGATAAATTAAAATCTTGATCTTGCACATTGTATATGCCACGTATTACATAGATATCATCGGCATATTTTCTATCCCTGTTCTCCAAAAATAACAGGTCTTGAATCGTCCTCTCATTTAGGCTATCACCAGAATACTGAGGCATAGTTGGTGAAGCATCTCCGTCCTTGTTTGTATCGCCTTGATCATAAGGTCCTAGGTATTTGTGGAAATGTAGATCAGTCCCGCCTACCTGAAACATCTCTTTGATGTTGCGATCGAAGAATTTGTAGTCGTTGCCCTTTTCAGGCTTAAAAATGGATAATCTTGGCATATCATACATATTTATTGCATAGGCAAAGGCTATAAATATGAGTATGTCAGAACTACAAACAGGACAACAGGAAATATTTGACTACGTGAAAAACAATCTCGGTGACGGGATGATTGACGTAGAATTAGACCCAAAACACTACCAAACGGCGCTAGAAAGAGCAATAAACAGATTCAGGCAGAGATCATCAAACGCTGTTGAAGAATCATATGCCTTTCTAGAATTGAAAGAAAACCAAAATTCATATATTTTGCCAGATGAAGTAATAAATGTCAGAAGCCTACACAGAAGAACAGTCGGATCAAGGACCGAAGGTGGGCAAGGTGGTACGCTTTTTGAACCCTTCAACTTGGCCTACACTAACACATATTTGCTTCGAGCAGGTGCCACTGGTGGACTTGCCACATATTATGCATTTGCATCGTATCAAGAATTAGTTGGAAAACTATTCGGGTCATTTATTCAATTTCATTATGATAACGCAACCAAAAAATTAACCATTACACAAAGACCAAGGGCAGATCAAGAAACTGTTTTGATGCACACGGATAATTTTAGACCTGACATCACACTTTTTAAAGACATCTATTCTAAACCATGGATAAGAGACTATACACTCGCCGTGTCAAAAGTTATGCTTGGAGAAGCAAGGGGAAAATTTAACACCATTGCTGGCCCGCAAGGTGGAACGACTCTAAATGGTGATGCACTAAAAGCCGAAGGACTTGCCGAAATGGAGAGGCTTGACACCGAAATTGGCAATTACCAAGAAGGCGGAACACCACATAGTTTTGTGATAGGTTAATAGATAATCACTACATTTTAAATACAAGTGATGGCTGACAAGCGTTACAGAACCTATGCTGATTTGAATCTCGAAGAACTTGAAGATGTGGTACAGGATCTCGAAAATATGAGTATAGTTGCCCTAAAGCAAAAGAAAAAAGACTTAAGAATTACTATTTTAAAGTCAGTGCAAGAGGCAAAAAAAGAGATTGAAAAACGTCTTAAAAATTAGTATAATCATTACATGCTGATAGGAATAGTTGGACTTATAGGTTCGGGCAAAGACACAGTTGCACAACGACTGGTAGAAAAACACGGATACGTCAGAGACAGTTTTGCAAAAAGTTTAAAGGACGCGGTATCATCTATGTTTAATTGGGACAGAGAAATGTTAGAGGGTGATACAACAAGCAGTAGGCATTGGAGAGAACAACCTGATAAATTTTGGAGTGAACGTTTTGGAAAACCTGTGACTCCGAGGTGGGTATTGCAACATTTCGGCACAGAAGTCATGCGTGGACACATGTATGATGCCATTTGGGTTGACAGTTGCATTGGGAGGTATAAAGGACAAAACACGGTGATTTCAGACACGAGATTTGTAAACGAAATAAAAACAATAAAAGCACACGGTGGTATTATAATTTGTGTCAAGAGAGGCGAACTACCCACGCAAAAACAGATGCAGGAACGCGGCGCACATCAATCAGAATGGGACTGGCTAGATAGCAAATTTGACATAACAATTCAAAATAATGGCACCCTAGAAGAACTATACACAAAAGTTGATGACCTAATCATCAGCAACAAGATCGCCCACACGCCAACCCAACCTACGGACTCCACCCAACCTTTGGCAATTGGCGCAAACAGTTTTTAAGTTTGTTTGGGCAATATTCCTGAGATTTCCGTCAACAAAGAACACATCCAGTTGGGAATGATGTTGTGCCTTAAAGCCACATAGCTCACATTTCTTACGTTTTTTATAGCCGGACCTTTGTAATGGCGTTATGCCACCAACTTTTTTACCTGCGTTTTTACGGATACAAGTATCACACATGCTACGCCAATAAACTCTGCCGCCACGTTTGTAGGCATACGCCCGTGGCTTAGTCTTACACTGCTTACACAAAGGTCTTTGTTTGTATTGCATATGCTTATTTACGTCACCTATATAGGTACCAATTAGATGGTAAAATAAGTCAACAAAACCGTATGATTGAATAAATAACTCTAGTATATACGTAACTTGCAAGGAGAATACGAAAAATGGCAACATTGACATCACCAGGAGTAGAGGTTTCAGTAATAAATGAAAGTTTCTACGTACCAGCGGATGCGGGTACAACACCACTATTCATAGTGGCTTCATCACAGGATAAGAAAAATGGTGCAGGAGACGGCACAGCGGTAGGTACGCAAACTGCAAACGCCAACACTGCTTATTTGATATCATCACAAAGAGAATTAACAGAAACTTTTGGAGATCCAAAATTTTACACAGACGCTTCAGGAAATTCATTAAATGGATACGAGCTTAATGAGTATGGGCTACAAGCCGCATACAGTTTTTTAGGAGTTGCCAACAGAGCGTTTATTTTAAGAGCGAATGTAAACACAGCAGAATTAGTCGGAAGTGCAAATCCTCCGACGGCTAGACCAAACGATGGCACATACTGGTTTGACCTTGCATCAAGCAGTTATGGAATATTTGAATGGTCACAGACAGATCAAAAATTCACTGCCATTACTCCAACATTGATCACAGACGCAAGTGACCTAAACGGTGGCACTGGAAATCCACCAAAAACTTCAATTGGAGTGATAGGTGACTATGCTATCGACACAACACATGTATCAAACAGAATCTACAAGAAAACATCAGCAGGCACATGGGTGCAAGTAGGTACAGCAGACTGGCACACTTCATTGCCGGTTGTATCAGTGGCATCTGGAACTACTGTAACAGGCGGTAACACATTTTCAATCAATGGTGTAACAATCACACCAGGTGGCAATAATTTATCAGATGTTGCAACAGCGATTGGATCTAATGTAACAAACGTAAGTGCTAGTGTCAACAGTGTGACAGGAAACTTAGAAATATTCCACAACGGAAGAGCTGTAGGAGACTCAACAGCAGGCGCTAATACAATTAGGTTTGAAGAGGGTAACGGTGTACTTGCTGAGTTGGGCATCACGGCAAAAACTTTCAATGGTGTTGACTTCGTCCAGAAGGCACACACAAACAGGCCAACATGGGACAACGCAACATCAAGCGAAGACAGACCAAATGGCTCTGTCTGGTTCAAGACAACGTCAGCAAACTCAGGTGCAAATATAATTGCTAAATTGTACAGCAGTTCAAGTGCAAGTTTTGGCACAGTGGCGGCACCTTTACATGCCAATCACCACACAGCAATCTTTAAACTTGATCCTGCAAACGGCGGAACAGGTCTAAGCGTTGGTGATCTTTACACACAATTCAATATTACAGAAGAGCAGATCACAGCAAATGATACAGCAGACACAACACCTAACGTGGCTGACTTCCAAATATTTAGATACGAAGGTGGTGCTACAACAATCACAAGTAACAACACTTCACCAAGTTTTACAAGTTCAGAGAAATTTTTGATAGAAGAGTCAATTAAAAATCAAGAAGCTCTAAACACAGCAGTTGAAATTACACTTGGTGGTACTGGTGTCGATGACTTTATCGCGGCAGTCAACACTTCTACATTAGTAAACGTATCTGCAAGTAAGACCACAGACGGTGCTATCGTAATGACACACAAACTTGGTGGTGAGTTCAGAATGTTTGACACATTAGGAACTCCGTTAGCGGACGCAGGATTTAGTGCAACAACGGCACACTCCTATGGATCTTTCACTGCAAACAGCTCAACTTTAATCGATAACTTGTACGATTTACCAACAGGTGAGGATCTTGACTCCACTGCTAATACAGGTATCATGGCAAGTAACTGGAAGAGATTAAGTTACACAGCGTCTTTAAGTTCACCTACAAATGAGCCAGCAGACGGTACACTATGGTATGACACTTCTACCGATGAAGCAGACATACTTGTACACAATGGAACACAATTTGTTGGCTACAAAAATGTTTACTCTAACACAGATCCAAATGGACCACAGTTTAGTGCCACAGCACCAACTACACAGTCAGATGGAACTGCACTTGTTGATAACGACTTATGGATTGACACAAGTGACTTAGAAAACTATCCTAAATTATACAGATACAACACAACAGCGACAATCACAACAACTAACACATCGAACCAAGTTGCGGTTACAACAACCGGAGCGGCATTTGAACTAGTTGATAAGACAGATCAAACTACAGAAGACGGGATTGTGTTTGCTGATGCGAGATTGCACACAGCGGCAGAAAAAGCAGACAGCAATGACACAGGTGGTGCTGGAACATTTAGCTCGATAAAAGATTTATTGAGTGACAACTTCTTAGACCCAGATTCACCGGACCCAGCAAACTTCCCACAAGGAATATTGCTTTGGAACACAAGAAGATCTGGCTTCAATGTCAAAGAATACAAAAACAATTATATTACAACAGCAAAATATCCAGGAAGCGGATCTGCAGGATTAGGAAACATTAGAGTCAGCAACGAATCAGTTGCAACATATTTCCCAGACAGATGGGTGACTAAGTCAAGTAACAATGCAGATGGTTCAGGAAGTTTTGGAAGAAAAGCTCAAAGAAAAGTAATTGTTGAGCAATTAAAATCTGAGATAGACACAAACCAAGCAATCAGAGAAGATCAAAGAGGTTACAACGTGATTGCTTGTCCAGGTTATCCAGAACTTATTTCTAACATGCTAAACCTAAACACAGACAGAAACAATACTGCCTTTGTAGTTGGTGACACACCTTTAAGATTACAAGGTACATCAACTGCTATTCAGAACTATGCAAACAACACAGCCGGAGCATTAGACAACGGAGAGGATGGTTTGATAAGTTCAAGTGAATACTTAGGCGTGTTTTATCCATCAGGTTTAACGACAGATAACACAGGAAAATCGATTATTGTTCCACCATCACACATGATGCTGAGAACACTGGCAAACAACGACAACATTGCCTTCCCATGGTTTGCGCCATCAGGAACAAGAAGAGGTGTTGTTGACAATGCCACTTCGGTTGGTTTTGTAAATGCATCAACTGGAGAATTCGAAACAATATCTGTTACGGAGTCAGTGAGAGATTCAATGCACGAAGTTAAAATAAATCCAATAACTTTCTTCTCAGGAGCAGGTATTGTGAACTTCGGTAACTTAACTAAGACATCAGGAAGTTCAGCACTTGATAGAATCAACGTGTCAAGACTCGCAGTGTATCTAAGATCACAATTAGATGCTATTGCTAAGCCTTTCATATTTGAACCAAACGATGAATTAACAAGAAATGAAATAAAACAAGCAATTGAATCATTCTTGTTAGAACTTGTTGGCCAAAGGGCATTGTTTGACTTCTTAGTAGTTTGTGATGACACTAACAACACACCTACGAGAATAGACAGAAACGAACTTTATGTTGATATAGCAATTGAGCCAGTGAAATCAGTTGAATTTATTTACATACCGTTGAGGATTAAAAACACAGGAGAAATCGCAAAGTTAGGGAACTAATTTTGAATAAATAGGAGAAACAGATGGCAATATCAACTTTATCAAAATTTACAGTACCTTTAGCAAACGATCA
>MDTE01093471.1_pt1 | contig 12083 bp, 13 predicted proteins | sample 811231 | NCBI WGS metagenome assembly MDTE01 (sample SAMN05326651, study PRJNA326480) | marine metagenome | isolation source: seawater | place: Indian Ocean: Red Sea | collected 2010
AAAACAAATCTTTTTTGAAAAATGCTCCAAAACAGATAATAAGCAAGGATAAAAAAGCTTTAATAGATTATGAGATAGAACTTAAAAAGTTGAATAGTATTCTAAATAGTATTAAAAATTAATTATGAAATTCAATAAATCTAAATTGCCAAGTCGGCATGTATCTGTTGGTGTGAAAAGTGCTCCTCATAGATCTATGTATTACGCTATGGGATTAAAAAATACTGATATTGAAAAACCTTTTGTCGGAGTAGCTACTACTTGGAATGAGGCAGCACCTTGTAACATCACTCTTTCTAGGCAGGCTCAATCAGCAAAAAAAGGTGTAAAAACTGCAGGTGGCACTCCTAGAGAATTTACAACCATTACAGTAACAGATGGGATTGCCATGGGCCATGCAGGAATGAAATCTTCATTGATTAGCAGAGAAGTAATTGCAGATTCAGTCGAATTAACTATGCGCGGACATTGCTATGATGCTTTAATAGGTTTAGCGGGTTGTGATAAATCTTTACCCGGATTAATGATGGTAATGCTTAGATTAAATGTTCCGTCTGTATTTATATATGGTGGATCAATCTTACCAGGAAAATACAAAGGTAAAGATGTAACGATAGTTGATGTTTTTGAAGGAGTAGGAAAACATTCAACAGGAAATATGACAAAAGAAGATTTAACTGAGTTAGAGAGTGTAGCATGTCCTTCAGGTGGATCATGCGGAGGTCAGTTTACAGCAAATACTATGGCTTGTGTTTCTGAAGCTATAGGATTAGCTTTACCTGGTTCCGCAGGAACTCCAGCTATATACGAAGAAAGAGATAAATTTGCTGTTTCAAGCGGTGAAGCAGTAATGAAACTATTAGAAAAAAATATTAGACCAAGAGATATTGTTACAAAAAAATCTTTAGAAAATGCTGCAGTTGTAGTTGCTGCCTCAGGAGGGTCAACTAACGCTGCTTTACATTTACCAGCGATAGCCCATGAAGCGGGAATTAAATTTACACTGGAAGATGTTACTAATATATCAAAAAAAACTCCTTACATTGCAGATCTAAAACCAGGAGGAAAATATGTTGCCAAAGACTTATATGAAATAGGAGGAGTTCCTATTTTAATAAAAGCATTGCTGGAAGGTGGATTTTTACATGATGATTGTATGACAGTCTCAGGAAAAACTATTGGTGAAAATCATAAAGATATTGTTTTTCCATCAAATCAAAAAATTATATACAAAACTTCTAAACCCTTAAGTTCTCAAGGTGGTTTTGTTGGTTTAAAAGGAAACTTAGCTCCAGAAGGAGCTATCGTAAAAGTAGCTGGAATGAAGAGAAGAAAGTTTAAAGGAAAAGCAAAATGTTTTGATGGAGAGCCCTCAGCATTAAATGCTGTTTTAGATAGAAAAATTAATCCAGGAGATGTTATTGTTATAAGATACGAAGGTCCTAAAGGAAGCCCAGGTATGCCAGAGATGCTATCTACTACAGGGGCTATATATGGACAAGGTCTAGGAGAAGAAGTTGCTTTAATTACGGATGGTAGATTCTCAGGGGGAACTCATGGTTTTTCAATTGGTCATGTAGGACCTGAAGCTGCTGTAGGCGGACCTATTGGATTAATTAAAAATGGAGATATTATAGAAATAGATGCTGACAAAGGATTGTTAAAGGTTCATCTTTCTAATAAAGAATTATCAAAAAGAAGAAAAAAATGGAGACCAAAAAAAATAGAATATACATCAGGAACTTTATGGAAATATTCGCAGTCCGTTGGTCCAGCCTTTAGAGGTGCCGTTACACATCCAGGCGCTTCAAAGGAAAAAAAATGTTACGCTGATATATAATTAAGAAAAATGAAAATAATACCAGTTATCTTGTGTGGAGGTGCAGGGACAAGACTTTGGCCTAAATCTAAAAAGAATCTTCCAAAGCAATTTATAAATTTCGGTGGATGGACCTTATTTCAAAAAACACTACAAAGGATAAAGAGTCCATTGTACGATTATCCTATAATAAGTACTAATTCTTCTTATTTAAATTTAGTACGTAAACACTTAAGAAAATACAAAATTAATAAGTATAAAATAATTTTAGAACCATATAAGAAGAACACAGCTGCAGCAATTTTATCAAGCTGCCTTCTAAATGAGATAGATCTTAATCAACCTATGCTTTTTTTTCCAGCAGACCATTTAGTTGAAAAAATTAACAAGTTTAATAATTCGATCATTTCAAATATAAAATATTTAAACGAGAGCAATATATTCATTTTTGGTATTAAACCAAATTTTCCCTCGTCACAATACGGTTATCTTTTGACAAACAAAAAATCAAAAGGTGTATATAAAGTTTCCAAATTTATTGAAAAACCAAATTTAAAAAATGCAAAAAGAATTATCAAAAAAAATGCATATTGGAATTCAGGAATACTATTTGCTCGAAAACAATCAATAATAAATAATTTTCAGAAGCATCAAAGAAAAATTTTTTCACAATGTTTTCACTCAGTGATGAATTCTAAAATTTCTGATAATGTTTATTTTTTAGACAAAAAGTTATATAAAAAAATCAAGGAAGAATCTTTTGATTATGCTATTCTAGAAAAATCAAAAAATATTAATGGCATAAAATTGGATATACCTTGGTCAGATTTAGGTAGTTGGAAAGAAATTTCAAATGTTTTTAGAAGAAATAAATTTAAATATTATAAGAAGAAAAATGTATTTCATAGACCTTGGGGCAAATATATAAACTTATATTCAGGTAAGGGATTCTTAATTAAAGAACTAATTATTAATCCTAAATCGTCAATAAGTCTGCAAAAACACAAACACAGATCTGAACATTGGACTGTAACTTCAGGAAAACCTAAGATTACAATAAATAATAAAAAATTCTATAAAAAAATTAATGAATCAACATTTATACCAAAAGGAGCGAAACATAGAATTGAGAATCTTTTTAATCAGCATGTTAAGATAATGGAAGTGCAAACTGGACCAATTCTTAAAGAAACGGATATAATTAGATATAAAGATATATATGGAAGATCTAATTAATTAATTTCTAATTCAATTGGAGTATGATCGGAAGGTTTTACCTTGCTTCTAGGACCTTTGTTGATTTTTATTTTTTTAACATTGTCAATTAAACTGTTTGAGATTAAAAAATGATCTATTCTCATTCCTTTATTTTTATTCCAAGAATCTGACATATAGTCCCAAAATGTATATTCTTGCTTATCTTTATTAATGTGGCGATAAATATCATAAAAACCAATATTTATTAATTCTCGAAATCTTTTTCTTATTTCTAATTTAAAAAGAGCATCATTTTCATACTTGGTATAATCGTATACGTCACATTCTTCAGGGATAACATTAAAATCGCCACCTATAATTATATTTTTATCTTTTATTAAAGTTTTTTTAATTTTATTGATAAATAAGTCATACCAGATTTTTTTATAAGTGTATTTTTCAGTTTCAATAGGATTACCATTTGGAACATAAATATTTATAAGTTTTATAGTTTTTGAGTTTTTTTTGATGTCACCTACAATAATTCTAGACTGGTTATTTGAATCTTTAATAAATTTTGTATCTATGTTATGAATTTTTATTTTAGATAAGAATGCAACACCATTGTAACTTTTTTGTCCAAATACAAAAGACTTGTAACCTAAATCGTTGAAATCTTTAAATGGAAAATTTTTTTCTTCAGTTTTTATTTCTTGTATAAAAAGTATGTCAGGCTTCGAATTTTTAAGATAGTTTATTACATTAATGATTCTCGCTCTAACAGAGTTTACATTCCATGAACTTATTTTCATTAAAGAGAAAAAGAAATACCGCAACCACAAGAAGATTTAGTTTTTGGATTTGATATCTTAAAGGATTGTCCTATTAATTCTTCAGAGAAATCAACTAATGATCCTTTTATCATTTCTAAAGATGACTTATCTATAACTATATTTTCATGCTTTAGATCATTTTCTTCAAATTTGTTGTCAAAAGAAAAATCATATTTAAAACCTGAACAGCCTCCACCTTTTACAGCTATTCTAAAAAAAGTACCAATGGGTTTTTTTGATAGAAGTTCATTGATTCTTTCCACAGCTTTTTTGCTAAAATTTATTTCTTTAATCATTTTAAACTACTTTATTATAATATAATGCTCTTAACTGATTTATGCAAAAAAAATATAAAGAAATACATCTAAAATCGTATGCTACAAAGTCTCAGAATAGTATAGGTAGGATTTTTTATGAGAAAGAAAATTCTATAAGATCACCATATCAGAGAGATAGAGATAGAATAGTTCATTCATCATCATTTCGAAGACTTAAACATAAGACCCAAGTTTTCGTAAATACAGAAGGGGATCATTATAGAACTAGACTTACACACTCCATGGAAGTATCTCAAATTGCAAGAACCCTTGCACGATCTTTAGGTTTGAATGAAGATTTGGCTGAAACGTTGAGTTTATCACATGATCTAGGACATACACCTTTTGGTCACGCAGGAGAAGGCGCATTAAATGAGTGTATGAAAAAATTTGGTGGATTTAATCACAATGTACAGACTTTGAGAATAGTAACATTATTGGAAAATAAGTATTATGGTTTTAGAGGTTTAAATCTTACAATAGAGACATTAGATGGATTAGTTAAACATAATGGCCCATCCAAGGAATCATATTTTTACGATCACAATTTATTTAAAAATAAAATTGACTTTAATAAATTTCCATCATTAGAAGCGCAGGTAGCAGCAATATCTGATGACATAGCATATAATAATCATGATTTAGAAGATGGTTTAAGGGCAAATTTATTTTCTTTCAGCAAGATCGGATCTATACCTTATATTTCTAAAATAATTAAGAAACATACTAAAAATTTAAATAATTTCAGAAGAGAAATAATTATAAGTCAAATTGTGAGAGATTTAATTAATTTAATGGTAATTGATGTTATAAATACCACAAACAAAAATTTGAAAAAAGTTAAGCCGAGAAAAATAGATGATATTTATGAAAATAATTACTTGATTGTTGATTTTTCAAAAAAAATGAAAACTATAGATAAACAAATTAAATCTTTTTTAAGATTAAACATGTATAATCATAAAAAAGTTATTTTTAATACAAATAAAGGCAAAAAGATTATATGCGATTTATTTAACCATTTATCAAAAAAACCAGAAAAATATATTGATCAAAAAACCTTTAAGAATAAAGAAAAAGAAAGAGTTATTGCAGATTTTATTGCAGGTATGACTGATAGATATGCTATTAATTTACATAAGAAAATTATATGAATTTATTTATAGATTATCAAAAAAAAATATTTAAGAGCTTAAAATATTTGGAAAAAAAAAATAAAATCAAGGTTCCTTCTTTTTTAAAAAATTTAACCATAGAGCTACCACCAAAAAACCAAGACGGTGATATTTCTTGTAATGCAGCAATGCTTTTATCCAAACCAAATAATATATCTTCTCTAGAATTAGCTAAAATTCTAAAAATTCATTTGTTGTCCAGATTTAAAGAATTTAAACATATAAGTATTGATGGACCGGGTTTTTTAAATATTCACTTCCATCTTTCGTTTTGGAGCAAATACTTAACTCATGTTATTAAACTTAATAATAAATATGGATCAAATCAATCAAACAAAAAAAAATATAACATAGAATTTGTTTCTGCTAATCCAACGGGACCATTACATGTTGGTCATTGCAGAGGAGCAGTTTTAGGTGATGCTCTTAGCAATTTACTAAAATTTAATGGTAACAAAGTAACAAAAGAGTATTACGTTAATGATTATGGCGGACAAATAAAAAACTTTGTCTCTTCAGTCTATTGTAGAATTTTAGAAATTCTCGATAATAAACCTTTTCCAGCCAATAAAGATTTATATCCAGGTGATTATGTCATAGATATCGCAAAAAAAATAATCAAAAATAAGTCTGTAAAAAATTTTAATAATTATGAAAAAATTTATGAAAGGCTACGTTCAGAATCATTAAAAAACTCGATGAATTCAATTATTGTCAATTTACACTCTTTAGGAATAAAACATGACAACTTCGTATATGAATCCAAATTAATCAAAGATAAATTAGTTTCCAAGACTGTTCAAAAATTAAAAAAAGATAATTACATATATAAAGGAAAGCTTGAAGCACCAAAAGGAGAAACACCAAAAGAATGGAAAACTAGAGATCAGTTATTATTTAAATCCAGTCTGTTCGGAGATGATATTGATCGACCATTACAAAAAGAAGATGGTTCCTGGACATATTTTGCTTCAGATATAGCATACCATCAACACAAAGTTTCAAGAAAATTTGATGTTCTAATTAATATACTTGGTGCTGATCATGCTGGATACACAAAAAGAATTGTGGCAGCAACAAAAGCTGTATCAAAAAATAAAGTAAATTTAATATGTAAAGTTTCACAATTAGTAAATCTCTATAAGGAAGGTCAACCATTTAAAATGTCTAAGAGGAAAGGAGATTATATAACAGTTGAAGATTTAATAAAAGAAGTTGGAAAAGATTCTACTAGGTTTATTATGTTAAATAGAAGTAATGATGCTCAACTAGATTTTGATTTTCAAAAGGTGACAGAAAAATCAAGAGACAACCCTATATTTTATGTTCAGTATGCTTACGCAAGGATTAATTCCATATTTAGGTTACTCAAGCTAAATTTGAGCAAAAAAATCTTAATTGATAATAAAAAATTTCATTTAGACGAATATGAAATAAAAATATTAAAGAAAATTTCTGAGTGGCCAAAATGTGTAGAATTAGCATCTTCAAGACTTGAACCTCACAGAATACCATTTTATTTATATGAGCTGTCGACTTTATTTCACTCATATTGGAATTTAGGAAAAGAGGATGAAAAATATAGATTTGTTTCAAAACAAAAAAAATTAAATAATTGTAGACTTGTTCTTTTACAAGCATTGTCAATTGTAATTAAAAATGGTATGTCGATTTTAGGTGTATCAACGCCCTCCAGCATGTAATGTATAATAGAATTAAACAAATCATATTTTTGCTAATTTTATTAATTTTTACTTTTTTAATAATTAAATATTATTTATCAGAACAAAACCAAATATTGATAAATAAATCCAGGTCTTCACTTTCAATATTATCCGAAGATAAAAAAAATAATTTGCCATTAATAGCAAATGATACAGAAGGTGTAATAAACTATGTTGATGACATAGAAAGCTATAAAAATAAAAGAAAAAAACGATTTTGGGAAAAACTCATATCTAACAATGATGAATAAAAAAGCTATAATTTTTGGTATTAGTGGATTGAGTCTAACAAAAAAAGAAAAAACTTTTTTTAAAAATTTTAAGCCCTGGGGTATTATACTATTCTCTAGAAATATTAAAAATATACCTCAACTCAAGAAATTAATATCACAAATTAAATATATTTTTAGAGATAAGAATTATCCAATACTTATTGATCAAGAAGGCGGCAAAGTATCACGTATAAACAAAATAATTGATCTAAGTTTTTTTTCTCAACATTTTTTCTCTGAGCTGTATAAAAATAATAAAAAGGTTTTTTTAAATTTTTATAAAATATATATAGATAAAGTGTGTGAAATTTTTAAAAAAACTGGCATAAATATTAACACAGTTCCTGTTTTAGATGTCCAAACAAAAAAAACGCACAAAATTATAGGAACCAGATCTTTTTCAAATAATCCTGCAATTGTATCCAAACTGGGAAAATTATGCATTAATTTTTATCATAATAATAAAATTGCTACTGCAATCAAACATTTACCAGGACATGGTGAATCAAAAGAAGACAGTCACAACGAAACACCAATAGTTAATGCCAGTAAAAAAATTCTTACGGAGAAAGATTTTAAACCATTTATAAGATCTAAATCTTTATTTGGTATGACAGCTCATGTTATTTATTCTTCATATGATTCTGATAGTACTGCCACTCATTCAAAAAAAATTATAAGAGAAATAATACGTAGAAAAATCAAGTTTAAAGGAATTTTAATGTCTGATGACATATCAATGAAATCACTTAAATACAAACTAGAGATAAATGCTATTAGAGCATTAAATTCAGGTTGTAATCTAGTATTGCATTGTAATGGAAAAATGAGTGAAATGATTAGACTAGCAAAAGTTATACCCAATATTGATAATTTTACTAAAGAAAAAACTTACCAATTTTATAAATTTTTGAGATAAACTTGATTCTATGGATTTAGTAAAAAATAATTTAAAAATTGACATAGATAACTATTCTGGGCCATTGGAAGTTCTATTAGATCTTGCTAAAGCACAGAAAGTCGATCTAGCTGATATATCAATTTCACAATTAGCTGATCAATTTATAGATTTTATTAATAAAGCTAAAGAAGTTAATTTAGATATAGCATCTGAATATTTATTAATGGCGACATGGTTAGCATATTTAAAATCAAAATTATTGTTACCAGAAGATGAGGAAGATGAATTTAAAGCAAGCGAAGTTGCTGAAAAGTTGAAAGTACAATTAAAGAAGCTTGAACTAATCAGACTCTTATCGGGTCAACTATTAAAAAGAAAAAGATTAGGGGTCGATGTTTATATGCGCGGAATGTCAGGGGGAATCAGATCTTTGAGAAGTTCGAAATATCAGGTTTCACTATACGAATTATTGAAATCATATTCTAATCATATAATGAAAAAAAATTTTTTATCCATCAATATTGCTAAATTACCAGTCTGCACTACTGAAGAAGGAATAGAAATTATAAAATCAAAAATAAAAAAGATAAAAAATTGGAAAAATATTTTTGAATTAGTTCCTGCTAAGTTTAAAAAAAACATCAATTTGAAAAAAACAGGTATATCTGGACTCTTCTCAGCTTCCCTAGAGTTAAGTAAGCAAGGATTTATTACCATCACACAAAAAAAAAGATTTGATGATATTTTGATAAAGGAAAAAAATGATTAAAAAAGATAATCTGAAAATTTTAAAATTCCCAAATAGTATAAGTAGTTTAGAAAAACAAGTTGAGGCTATTTTGTTCGCGGCTGAAGAACCATTGGATGAGGAAAGTATCCAGGAAAAATTAAAAACAAAAGCAAATATTTCTAGAATATTAAGCTCCTTAGAAAAACAATATCAAAATAGGGGAATTAATTTAATTTGTATTTCTAATAAATGGTCTTTTAGGACAGCTTCAAATCTAACAAAATTTATGAATCTTCAAACTAAAACCAAGAAAAAACTTTCAAAAGCTGCAATCGAGACATTAGCTATAATTGTCTACCATCAACCAGTTACTAGATCTGAAATAGAAGATATTAGAGGCGTAGCCTTTGCTAGTGGCACACTTGAGATTTTATTGGAATTAAATTGGGTTAGACCATCTGGAAGAAAAGATGTTCCTGGCAAACCTATTCAATATGTCACAACTGATGATTTTTTAAGCCATTTTAATTTACAGAAGCTAACTGACTTACCAAATGTAGAAGAACTTACCTCAGCAGGATTAATTGACAGTGCTAATGTCGACTCCTCGATTTTTGGTACAGGTAAATTTTTTAAAGAACAAGTCGAAGAAAAAAAAGAGAATATTTATTCAAATATAGATGATATGTTATCACAATCTCTTAATAAGAAAGACGATTAAAAGATATCTTTAATAAAGTAAAAAAATTGTATATAACTTAAGCATGAGTATAGGTTTTTGGCAAATAGCGATTGTAGTTGTATTAGTTGTTCTTCTTTTTGGAAGAGGAAAGATTTCTAGCCTTATGGGAGATGTTGCAAAAGGTATAAAAAGTTTTAAAAAGGGGATGAAAGATCCTATACAGGATGATACTGAATCCACATCATCAAAAGATAATTCTACTGAAGACACAAACTTAGATAAAAAGTAATTTAAATGCCACAAATTGGATGGTTTGAAATACTAATTATTGTGGTTTTGGCAATACTTATAATTGGACCTAAAGACTTTCCGTTAATTTTAAAAAAAGTTGGAAAATGGGTAGGTTCATTCAAAAACTATTTCAACGAAATTCAAAATGATATTATAGATGTTGAAACTTCTGTTAATGATGAAATGTCATTTAAAAATAATTTAAATAATAAAAAAGATAATAAAAAAGAAAATGACAGATGATAATAAACAACAATCAAGTTTCATTGATCATCTTACCGAGTTGAGATCAAGGCTAATTAAATCCATAGTTTATCTTTTTATTTTTTTTATTATTTGTTATTTCTTTGCTGAAAACATTTATAATTTTCTAGTTTCACCATATGCTGAAGCTGTCAAGAATGACGATACTAATAGAAGAATGATTTTTACTGCACTTCACGAAACTTTTATTACTTATTTAAAGGTCGCTTTTTTTGCCTCTATGTTTATCTCAAGTCCAATAATTCTTATACAAATTTGGAAATTCGTAGCGCCAGGGTTATATAAAAATGAAAAAAAAGCTTTACTCCCTTATTTAATAGCAACACCAGTATTATTTTTATTTGGCGGTATGTTGGTTTATTATTTAATTATGCCTCTAGCCATAAAATTTTTCCTAAGCTTTGAAACTACTTCTGCTATGAACAGCCTACCAATACAACTTGAAGCTAAAGTAAATGAATATTTATCATTAATTATGCGACTTATCTTTGCTTTTGGATTAAGTTTCCAATTACCTGTTTTACTAAGTCTGTTAGCACGTGTTGGTTTTGTAAATTCACAATATCTTCAAGAAAGGAGAAAATATGTAGTAGTTATAATTTTTATTATTGCCGCAATATTAACTCCTCCAGACCCAATTACACAAATAGGTTTAGGAATACCTTTGTTAATTCTTTATGAATTATCTATATTGTCAGTAAAACTAATAGAAAAAAAGAATAAAAATGCATAATTTAAAACTAATTAGAAAAGATCCTGATTTTTTTATTAATAAACTTAAGCACAGAAACATAAATGCTGATTTAAAAAATATTTTAGACCTGGATAAGAAAAATAGGGAACTTATTCAATTAAAAGAAAAACTTGAACATGAAAAAAAAATAATTTCAAAAAAAAAAGAGAAAAGTCAGTTTTCTAAGTCTAAGGAAATATCAAAAAAAATAAGTGAATTAGAAAAATCTCAATTTAAAATGAATATTGAGATTGAGAATTTGCTTAGCTCACTACCAAATATTGCATTAGATGATGTACCTATTGGAAAAGACGAAAACTCAAATAAGCTTATAAAAGAATTTGGAAAAATACCTAAATTTAATTTTACTCCTATTTCACATTACGAAATTGGAAAAAAATTAAATTTAATGGATTTCGAATCTGCTACTAAGACATCAGGCTCGCGTTTTGTATTTTTAAAGGATAAGCTTGCTCTTCTTGAAAGAGCAATATCAAATTTTATGCTTGATTGTCATACAAAGGAATTTGGTTATAAAGAAATTTCGCCACCATTAATCGTTAATGATTCTACAATGTTTGGAACTGGCCAACTTCCTAAATTTGAAAATGATCAGTTTGAAATAAAATTGGATGATGATAAATCGAGAAAATTTTTAATCCCTACCGCTGAAGTTATATTAACTAACATTGTTAGAGAATCTTTTTTGAAAAAAGATGATTTGCCCATAAGGTTAGTTGCTTCAACAGCTTGTTTTAGAAAAGAAGCAGGGAGTTATGGAAAAGACACTAAGGGTATGATTAGACAACATCAATTCTATAAAGTTGAACTTGTTAGTATTGTAGAACCAAAAAAATGTTCTGATGAGTTGGAAAGAATGACAAATTGTGCTCAAGAGATACTGAATAAATTAAAACTACCATTTAGAATGGTAATGTTATCATCAGGCGATATGGGATTCAGTGCTGAAAAAACATATGATTTGGAAGTTTGGATTCCATCCGAAAATAAGTATCGAGAGATTTCAAGTTGTTCATCTTGTGGACAGTTTCAATCAAGGAGAATGAAAGCTAAGTATAAGAATGAAAAAAATGAAACTGATTACGTTCGCAGATTAAATAGATCAGGGTTAGCTGCGGGAAGAA
>MDTE01135185.1_pt1 | contig 12083 bp, 9 predicted proteins | sample 811231 | NCBI WGS metagenome assembly MDTE01 (sample SAMN05326651, study PRJNA326480) | marine metagenome | isolation source: seawater | place: Indian Ocean: Red Sea | collected 2010
TATAAACTTGTAGATCATAGATTAGAATTATATGGTTCAAAAATTAAAAAATAAAAAAATTGTCTAAAAAAATATTTATCAAAACTTTTGGATGTCAAATGAATGAATATGATTCAAATCGTATTTATGATTTGTTAGCAACTATTGGTTTTCAGAAAACTGATACAAAAACCGAAGCTGATTGTTTTGTATTAAATACTTGTCATATACGTAAAAAGGCTGCCGAAAAAGTTTATGATGAAGTAGGTAGAGTAAAAAAAAAATTTAGAAATTTAAAAAAACCATTAGTTATCATTTCAGGATGTGTGGCGCAGGCAGAATCGGAAGAAATGATAAAAAGAGAACCATATATTGATATGGTTATTGGACCACAATCTTATCACAAAATAACAGATTTAATTTTAAACTATCAAAGAAAAAATAAAAAAATAATTGAAACAGAATTTGATGTAATAAAAAAATTTGATGAACTTGAAAAAATAAATAATTCACAAAATAAAATTTCATCTTATTTAACAATACAAGAGGGTTGTGATAAGTTTTGCCATTTCTGCGTAGTGCCTTACACCAGGGGCCCAGAATATTCTAGACCCTTTAAACAAATCATTAATGAAGCTGAAATGCTTGTGGAAAAAGGAGCTAGAGAAATTATTTTACTAGGCCAGAACGTTAATGCATACAATTTTTCAGAAAATAATGAAAATTATAAACTTTCATCAATAATAAAAAAATTAAATGAAATTGAAAATTTAAAGAGGATAAGATTTACAACTTCTCATCCAAAAGATATGACCAAAGACTTAATCGAATGCTATAAAAATTGTGACAAACTTGTTCCTTTTTTACATTTACCAATTCAAAGTGGATCAAATAAAATTTTAAAATCCATGAATAGAAAACATGATAAAGAATATTACGTTTCTATTATTAATAAATTAAAAAATATTAATAATAAAATTAAAATTTCCAGCGATTTCATTGTTGGTTATCCTGACGAAACAGCAAATGATTTTAATGAAACAATAACTCTTATAAAAGAAATTGGTTTTATTAATTCGTATTCCTTTATTTTTAGTCCAAGACCGGGAACACCAGCCAGTGAAAAAAAAGTTAGTAATTCAAAAGAAATTGAACAAAGGTTAAAAAAAATACAACATTTATTAGAAAATATACAATACGCAAGTAATCAAAATTACCAAAATAAATTTTCTAAAGTATTGGTTGAAAATAAGTTAAAAAACCAGGAAAAATATTTTGGAAGAGATGAACATATGACACCAGTAATCTTTGAATCCAGCGGATGTGCAGTTGGTGAAATAGTAAATGTAAAAATTAATTCTTTTAATAAGAAAAGTTTATTTGGTTTTCATAATATTGATAAAGAGAAGGCAGCATAGAATTTATTAATGAAGATAAATAAACAGAGTGTAGATAAAAGTGAAATTTCAATTTTATATGGAAATGATAATACAATAAATATAAATATTTTTAACAATGAAATTTTAATGGAGCTAGTAGGATCTCTCGATTCTAATCTTAAAGAATTAGAAAAGTTAACTGGATCAAAAATTTACTTCAGAGGAAATTCTATTGCAATTAAAGGAGATAAAAAATCAAACGAGAAAGTTAAAAATGCAATTCAATACTTAATTACACGCTTTAAATCTTCAAATAAAATAGATAATAATGATATAATTACATCTTTAAATAACGATATGATAAAAGAATCTAAGCTTGAGACTTCAAATCTATCTCTGGAAGAGATAATTAAAACACCCAAGAGGTCAGTTATAGCTAGATCACAAAAACAAAAGGAATATGTTAAAGCATTAAAAACAAATCAAATAGTAATGTCTTTGGGACCAGCTGGAACTGGAAAAACTTATCTGGCAGTTGCAGTAGCTTTAACAATGCTTTTAGAGAAAAAGGTTGAAAAAATAATACTATCAAGGCCAGCTGTTGAAGCAGGAGAAAGGTTAGGTTTTTTACCCGGGGACATGAAAGAAAAAATTGATCCATATTTAAGACCTTTGTACGACTCTCTGCATGATTTATTTCATTATGATAAAATTCAGAAAAAAATTGAATCTGGAGAGATTGAAATTGCTCCGCTTGCATTTATGAGAGGTCGTACTTTAAAAAATTCATTTGCTATTCTTGATGAAGCACAGAATGCTACCCGAACCCAAATTAAAATGTTTTTAACAAGAATTGGAGAAAACTCAAAATTAGTTGTAAATGGTGATCCAACGCAAATAGATTTACCGAATAAAAATCATTCTGGACTAGTAGAATCACAAAATATCTTAAAAGGAATTAAAGAGATATCCATAATAAATTTTGATCACAATGATGTTATTAGACATCCATTAGTTACAAAAATTGTAGAAGCTTATAAAAAGAATAACCATGATAAAGGTTAATGTTGAGATAGATAATAAATCATGGCATACGAAAATTAAAAATCCAAAAAAATACATTAATCAAAAATTAAAGAAAATTTCTAAAATTATTAAATTTTTAAAATATAAAAACGTAACATTTACTATTTTGTTAACCAATTCTTTACGCATGAAAAAACTTAATAAAAAATTTAGAAAACGAAATAAACCAACAGACATTTTATCATTTCCTAATTTTACGCCAAAAAGTTTAAAATTAGTTAAAGATAAAAAAATTTATATAGGGGACATGGCTGCTGGCTATGAGATAGTTAAATTAAGATCAAAAAAAAATTTTCTTCTGGAATTCGACAAGGTTTGGGTGCATGGTTTTTTGCACTTAATTGGTTATGATCATGTTAAAGATAAAGATTTTAACAAAATGCAAAAAATGGAAAAAAGGATTTTAAATTTAATTTGATATCAATACTAAATAATAAAAATTTTGTTATTTTTTTAGCGCCTTTTTTGCTTGGCGTGGTAACCATATTTGGATTTTCTCCATATAATTTTACATTTTTAAATTTTTTTACATTTTCAATTCTACTATTTTTTATTTTTTTAGTAAAAAAAAGGACAATATCTACTTATAGAAAAAAGAAATCAAATCGATACTTTTTTTATTTAGGATCTTCTTTCGGATTTGGGTTTTTTCTTTTTGGCAATTATTGGATTTCTATATCTTTAACACATGATAAAAGTTTTAATAATCTAATTCCTTTTGCTCTTATATTAATACCTTTATTTTTGTCTATTTTTTTTGGATTAGCCACTTTATTCGTAGGACGTTTTGCGGAAAAAAATATTAGTTTTATTTTATTATTTTCATTATTGTTTTCGATATTTGAGTATCTAAGAGGAAATTTGCTTACTGGTTTTCCTTGGAATTTAATTTCATATACTTGGTCATGGTCACTCGAGACTATCCAAATACGTTCATTTTTAGGCGCCTATTCATTAAGTTTGATTTCTTTAACTTTTTTTTGCATACCATTCCTTTTTCTTCAAAAAAAAATAATAAAAAAAAATGTTATTTTTTTAATAGTTTTTTTATTGTTATTCCAAGTAAATTATTTTTATGGATCTTACAAAATTAATAATAGTAATTATAACTTTGATAGCAATTTTAGTGTAAAGATTATTTCACCTAGTTTTTCACTTAAAGATTACAGCAACAACAGTGAATATGATCAATTGAAAAGATTAATTAAAATTAGTGAACCTGAAAAAGATAAAAAAACTTTATTTATTTGGCCTGAGGGAATATTTTATGAATCTCATTTGCAAAATATTGTTTTGTATAAAGATTTATTTATAAATAAATTTTCTGAAAATCATTTAATTGTTTTTGGTATAAATAATTTTGTCTCTCCCGATGATTCAAATGATAAAAAATATTTCAACAGTTTAGTAATTTTAAATCATAAACTAGAAGTTTTACATGTATATAATAAGATTAATCTTGTTCCTTTTGGTGAATTTTTACCATTTGAAAAAACCTTATCTGAAATTGGGTTAAAAAAAATTACACCAGGATACAATTCATTTTCACCAGGAAATGCGAGACAAATAATAAATTTGGGAGAAAAATTTAATGGAAAATTAATTTTACCATTAATTTGTTACGAGATAATTTATCCTGGAAAGATAAAAAAAAGTAATCAATATCCTAGTTTAGTAATTAATATTTCAGAAGATGCTTGGTTTGGAGATTCTATTGGCCCTCATCAACATTATACGAAAGCAATTTACCGATCAGTAGAAGAAGGAGTTTTTATTGCAAGGTCAGCCAATAGTGGTATTTCGGGTTTAATTGACCCAAACGGTAGAACGCTAAAATTTCTAGATAGAAGTGAATCGGGTAATGTTGAGCATAAAATGCCACAATTTTCAAAATCAACTTTATATTCACAATACGGAAATAAAATATTTTTTTTAATAATTTTATTGTATATATTTCTAACTTTAATTTTTAGAAAATTTAAAATCTAATGAACAAAAAATCTTTTTTATTTACTAGCGAATCTGTATCAGAAGGACATCCTGATAAAGTTTGTGACCGTATTTCTGACATGGTAGTAGATACATATTTGTCGAAAGAGCCTTTCTCAAGAGTTGCATGTGAAACTTTAACAACAACTAACAAAGTTGTTTTAGCGGGCGAAACTAGAGGTCCTGAAATTAAAAAGGATGATTTAATTCAAAAAGTTCGTAATTGCATAAAGGATATAGGTTATGAGCAAAAAGGCTTTCACTGGAAGAACTGTAGTGTTGATGTACATCTACATTCTCAGTCTGCTGATATAGCGATGGGGGTTGATTCAAAAGGTAATAAAGACGAAGGAGCAGGTGATCAAGGAATAATGTTTGGTTATGCATGTAACGAAACAGAAGTTTTAATGCCAGCACCTATTTATTATTCACATAAAATTTTAGAATTGATGGCTACAGACAGAAAAAATGGAAAAGCAAATAAACTAGAACCTGATTCAAAAAGTCAAGTTACGTTAATGTATGAAAATGGAAAACCAACAAAAGTAACCTCTGTTGTTATTTCTACTCAACATTCACCAGATGTGAATCAATCTCAAGTTAAAGAAATTGTTAGACCATATTTAGAAAAATCTATTCCTAAAGAACTATTATCAGAATTAAAAGACGAAGAGTTTTATGTTAATCCGACTGGCCAGTTTATAATTGGAGGTCCAGATGGAGATTCAGGTTTAACTGGAAGAAAAATTATTGTTGATACTTATGGTGGAGCCGCTCCTCATGGTGGAGGCGCATTTTCTGGAAAAGATCCAAGTAAGGTGGATAGATCTGCTGCATATGCAGCAAGATATGTAGCAAAAAATGTTGTTGCCTCAAAAATTGCTGATAAATGTTTAATCCAACTTGCTTATGCCATCGGAGTTTCCAAACCCCTGTCTATTTATGTTAATTTATTTAATGATGATGAAGAAAAATCCAAGTATGTAGAAAAATTGATTAAAGATAATTTTGACCTAAGCCCAAGAGGAATTAGAGAAATGCTATCTTTAAATAAACCTATATATGAGTGTACTTCTGCATATGGCCATTTTGGGAGAAAACCTGGTTCAGACGGTTCATTTTCTTGGGAAAAAACTGATAAAACAGATATTTTCCAAAAGTAGACTTGAAAAAAGCTAAAATATAAATTAAATAATTATTAATTTACCTGAATAATACAAAATGGGCTTTTGCCCATTTTTTTTTAGAGGTGATTAATTATGTTAAATCAAAGGTCAGATAAAGTAGAACTTTTAAGAATAGCTGAAGCTGTAGCTACTGAAAAATCTATTGATAGAGAGATTATTTTATCTTCAATGGAATCAGCTATACAAAAAGCTGCAAAAACAAGGTTTGGGGCAGAAAACAATATACGAGCAATAATTGATAGAGAGAGTGGAGATATTACGCTCCATAAAGTTCTTAAAATTGTAGAAACTCCAGAAAATTTTGATACAGAAATTTCTTTGGATGAAGCTTTAAAAAAAGAAAAAGGTAAAGAATTTAAAGTTGGAGATGAAATATTTGAACAATTACCACCGGTAGATTTTGGAAGAATAGCAGCTCAAACTGCTAGACAGGTCATAACACAAAGCGTACGTGCTGCTGAGAGAGAAAGACAATATAATGATTTTATTGGGAAAAAAGATGAAATACTAAGCGGAATTGTTAAAAGACTAGAATATGGAAATGTAATTGTGGATTTAAATAGAGCAGAAGCTATTATTAGAAAAGAAGAGCTTATACCAAGAGAAATATTAAAAACAGGAGATAGAATAAAAGCTTATTGTTATGATGTCATAAGAGAGAATAAGGGCCAACAAATATTTTTATCAAGAGCACATTCAAAATTTATGGAAAAATTATTTTTTCAAGAAGTTCCAGAGATATACGAAGGCACTATTGAAATTAAATCTTCCGCTAGAGATCCTGGAAGCAGAGCAAAAATTTGTGTTTTATCAAAAGATTCTTCCATTGATCCAGTTGGAGCATGTGTGGGAATGAGAGGAAGCAGGGTTCAATCAGTTGTTAATGAGTTACAAGGAGAAAAAATAGATATAGTTAATTGGTCGGAAGATCCAGCTACATTAGTTGTCAGCGCTCTTTCTCCTGCAGAAATTCAGAGAGTTATAATTGATGAGCAAAATCGTAGAATAGAAGTTATTTTAACTGAGGAAAATTTAAGTAAAGCAATTGGAAGAAGAGGTCAAAATGTTAGATTGGCTTCAAAATTAATGAATTATGAAATAGATATATTAACAGAGAAAGAAGAATCAGAAAAACGTCAAATAGATTTTAAAGATAAAACAGAAAATTTTATTAAAAATTTAGAAGTAGACGAAACTCTTGGACAACTTTTAGTTGCTGAGGGTTTTTCTTCTATTAAAGAAATAAGTGACGCTAAAGCTGACGAAATATCAAGAATTGAAGGTTTAGATAGTGAAACAGCACAAGAACTTAAAGAAAGAGCCAACGAATATTTGTTAAAAGAAAAAGAAAATATTGAAAAACAATTAAATGAATTAGGTATTGAGGAGGCTTTAATTAGCTTTAAGGGAATGACTCCTGGCATGCTAGTTACATTAGGGGAGAAGAAAATTAAAACACTGAAGGAATTTGCAGAGCTTTCCACAGACGAGTTAATCGGAACATATGATGAAAAGCAAGGAAAAAGGTACAAAGTAGATGGTTATCTTGAGGAGTTTGCTTTAACAAAAAAAGAAGCAGAAGATTTAATAATGAATGCTAGAAAAATTATTTTTAATTAAGGATATGTATTTTTATGGACGAAAAAAAGAAAAAGAAAAAACTTACATTAACGGCTTTCCCAAAAAAGTCTGTAAATGTTCCATTGTATTTTCAAGATAAAAAAAAGACTTCAGTTATAATTGAGAAAAAAGTTTCAAAATCTAGAAACGAAAAAAGATTTTATAATAGAAATGATAATTATAAAAAGTCCACTCCAGGAGGTTATTCAAAATCAAAGGGATCTGCAGAATCTGGCTCGTTAAAAACATCACTAAACAAAAATTTTGAAATTAGAAAAATTGCAGAAGAGAGAGCAACAAGAAGATTTAAAAATTTAGAATCAGAAAAATTTCAAACTAAAAAACCTGGTTTGACAAAAAACAAGAGTTCCTTTTCAAAAAGAGAATATAAACTTACTTTATCTAAAGCCATGGATGAAGAAGGAATGGATCAAAAAGAAAGAAGTCTGGCTTCTGTTAGAAGAGCAAGACTTAAAGAAAAGAAAAATCAAGAATTGCAAAATATAAAAACAGAAGTAAAAAAAATCGTTAGAGAAGTAGATATTCCTGATAAAATTACAATACAAGAGCTTTCAAATAGAATGGCTTTACAGGGAAGCTCGATCATTAAAAAGCTTTTAGATATGGGGGTAGTTGCTACAATCAATCATACACTAGACGCAGATACAGCGGAGTATCTTGTAAAAGAATTTGGAAACATACCAATTAGAGAAAAAAAAATAGATTTAAAGTTACAAAAGGTAAATAATAAATCAAATAAAAATTTAAAAAAGAGAAACCCGATTGTAACAGTTATGGGTCACGTCGATCATGGAAAAACTTCTCTTCTTGATGCGTTAAGGAAAACAAATGTGGTCAGCGAAGAGCATGGAGGAATAACCCAGCACATAGGCGCTTACAAAATTGAAACAGAAAAAAAAGAAGGAATAACATTTATTGACACTCCAGGACATGCAGCTTTTACTGAAATGCGAGCTAGGGGATCAAAGGTAACAGATATTGTTGTTCTCGTTGTGGCTGCCGATGATGGAGTTAAACCACAAACAGTTGAAGCCATTAACCATTCGAAGGCAGCTAAAGTTCCAATAATTGTAGCAATTAATAAATGTGATTTGCCTGGAGCGGATGTTCAAAAAGTAAAAAATGAACTTTTACAATATGAACTAATCGCCGAAGAACTTAGCGGAGATACATTAATTGCTGAAGTTTCTGCGACTACAAAGAAAAATTTGGAAAAATTGAAAGAAAATATAATTTTACAATCGGAACTTTTAGATTTAAAAGCAGATTTTTCAACAAGCGCCGTTGGGGTAATATTAGAATCAAGAATAGATAAAGGGAAAGGACCCGTTTCAACTGTAATCATAACTGATGGCAGTTTAAAAAAAGGTGATTTTTTTGTAAGCGGAAACACCTGGGGGAAAATTAGAGCAATGATAAATGATGAGGGTCAGCAAATTAATTTAGCAACACCATCAACACCAGTAGAGATTTTAGGCATGAATAATTCTGCATTTGCTGGAGATGATTTTATAGTAGTTAAGTCTGAAGATGAGGCCAAAGAAATTAATAAATATAGAATAGAGCAAAGCAAATCGAAACAGGCTCCATTAATTAGTGCTAAAAAAGAATCAGCATTTAGTGATGGCCCTTCAGCAAAAGAATTATCCATAATAATAAAAGCCGATGTCCATGGTTCATGTGAAGCATTAAAAAATGCGATTGAAAAAATTAAACATGATGAAGTTATGCCAAAAATAATTTTATCTAGTATAGGCGTAATTACAGAAAATGATATAACGCTTGCAAAAGCTTCTAAAGCTATTGTTATAGGATTTAATGTAAGACCTAACAAAGAAGCAAAAAAATTGGCTGAGGCAGAAAAAATTACAATAAAATCTTTCAATATAATCTATGAGGTGTTGGATTTTATAAACGATTCACTGTCAGGATTGTTAAAACCTGACGTTAAAGAAGAAATAGTGGGATCAGCAGAGATTCAGACGATTTTTAAAGTTTCAAAAGTCGGAAAAGTTGCTGGTTCAAAAGTCATAAATGGAGAAATAATAAATAATTTAAAAGCAAGGTTGATAAGAGATGGAAATGTACTATATACGGGTTCTGTTGGAAGCATTTTTAGAGAAAAAAATGCCGCAAAACAAGTCGCAGCAGGACTTGAGTGTGGTATAACTCTCAAGGATTTTGCAGATTATAAAGAGAAAGATGTAATAGAAGTTTATAGAGTTACAGAAATAGAAAGAAGAATTTAATGATACGACAAAATAAAAATACTCCTTTTTCTCAAAGACAATTAAGAGTAGGAGAATTAATAAAGCAATCTTTAGGTCAAATCTTTTTAAGAGATGAAGCTAAAGTTCCAAACATTGATACAAAAAATATTACTGTTACAGAAGTGAGAATGAGCCCAGATCTTAAAAATGCAAGAGCTTATGTTATTCCCTTGGGAGGAAAAGATTCTGATAAGGCAGTTAGCATTTTAACAGAATGTTCACATAGGATAAGGAAAGTACTATCCAAGAAAGTTGATATGAAATTTTTACCAAGAGTTTCCTTTGTAAGCGATAAATCGTTTGACTATGCGGAAAGAATAGAAAAATTAATACAGGAAAATAAATAATTATGGAAAAATCTAAGAAAGAAATAATCAAGAATTTGAAAATTAGCTCAAAAGATGTCGGGTCATCAGAAGTTCAGATAGGTTTATTAAGTGAAAAAATAAATAATTTAACGAATCATTTTAAAAAAAATAAGAACGATAAACATTCAACTCGAGGTTTATTAAAGGCAGTAAATCAGAGAAAACGTTTATTAGAATATTTAAAAAGAAAAAATACTGAATCATATTCGAAAATTTTAAGTAAATTAAATTTAAGAAAATAAATGTTTAAAATACATAAAGAAGAAATAGAAATAAACGGAAAAAAAATAGTTTTAGAAACAGGAAAAATAGCACGACAAGCTGATGGCGCAATAATTGCAACTTGCGGAGAGACTGTTGTTATTTCTACTGTTGTTGGTGCAAAAAAAGTTAACGAGGAAATTGATTATTTTCCGCTGTCAGTAAACTATCAAGAGAAATATTATGCAGCAGGAAAAATACCAGGTGGCTATTTTAAAAGAGAAGCAAGACCCACAGAGTCTGAAACATTAATTTCAAGATTAATAGATAGACCTATTCGCCCATTATTTCCAGATGGCTTTAGAAATGAAGTACAAGTTTTACCAACTGTACTTTCTTACGACAATGAAAATGAATCAGACATATTATCGATCATTGCGTCATCTGCAGCCTTGGCAATTTCAGGCTTACCTTTTCAAGGTCCTATAGCAGCTTCTAGGGTAGGTTACATAAAAGATAAATATGTTTTAAATCCATCAAAAGAACTATTGAAAGAATCAAAATTAGACTTAGTTGTTGCTGGAACAAAAGATGCAGTTTTAATGGTTGAATCAGAAGCTTCAGGCTTAACAGAAAAACAAATGTTGGATGCAGTTAAATTTGGACACCAAAAATTTGTTCCAATAATTGAAGCTATAGAAAACCTTAAAAATAAATGTTCAAAAGAAGAATGGAAAATAGAAAAAAAAGATCATAGTAATTTAAAAAAGAAAATCGAAAAAGAATTAAAAAAAGATTTAGAAAAAGCATTTTCTGAAAAAGATAAGAAAAAAAGATCAGAATTAGTTAATTTAGCAACTGAAAAATGTAAATCCTTATTTGAGGAAGATGAGACTTATTCCGAAATTGAAATATTGTTGCAATTAAAAAATTTAGAAAAAGAAATTGTAAGAACAAGAATACTTAAAACTAAAAAAAGAATAGATGGTAGAGGCCTATCTGATGTGAGGCCTATTAAATGTGAAGTAGGGGTATTACCAAGAACACACGGATCTGCATTATTTACCAGAGGAGAAACACAAGCTTTAGTAACGACAACTTTAGGAACGACAGAGGATGAACAAAGAATAGAAAGTCTTGAAGGACAAAAAAGAGTTAGATTTATGTTACATTATAATTTCCCCCCATTTTCGGTTGGAGAAACAGGAAGAATAGGTACCGGCAGAAGAGAAGTGGGACATGGAAAATTAGCATGGAGAGCTTTAAATTCGTCATTGCCAGAAAAAGAAAAATTTCCGTACACTTTGAGAGTAGTTTCGGAAATAACCGAATCTAATGGCTCTTCATCAATGGCTACAGTTTGTGGGGCGTCTTTAGCACTCATGGATGCAGCTGTGCCAATAGCTGAACCGGTTGCGGGAATTGCGATGGGTCTAATAAAGGAGAAAAAAGAATTTTCGGTTTTATCTGATATTTTAGGTGACGAGGATCATTTAGGTGATATGGATTTTAAAGTTGCTGGGACAAAAAATGGAATTACCTCATTACAAATGGATATAAAAATTACTGGAATAACTTTTGAAATAATGGAACAAGCTTTAAACCAAGCTAAAGATGGGAGAGAACATATTTTATCCGAAATGAACAAAGCTATTAAAACTTCAAGAAAAGAAGTATCTAAATATACTCCCAAAATTGAAACTGTGAAAGTTGATAAAAAAGATATAGCCGCCGTAATAGGTAAGGGCGGAGCTACTATCAGAGAGATTGTTGAATTATCAGGAGCCAAAGTAGACGTTAAAGATACAGGAGAAGTTACAATTGCGGCACCAGATGAAAAATCAAGAAAAAAAGCGATAGAAATGGTAAAAAATATAATTGCAAAACCAGAAATGGGAAAAATATATAAAGGCAAGGTTGTAAAAATAATGGAATTTGGAGCTTTTGTAAATTTTTTAGGTAAGCAAGATGGTTTAGTTCATA
>MDTE01151497.1_pt1 | contig 12083 bp, 7 predicted proteins | sample 811231 | NCBI WGS metagenome assembly MDTE01 (sample SAMN05326651, study PRJNA326480) | marine metagenome | isolation source: seawater | place: Indian Ocean: Red Sea | collected 2010
AGTTGTTCGAATTCTTGCGAACCGGGTTCAGGGATCGGAGTTGCCTTTTCTCGGGCTCTTTTTGTCAATCCAAGATAATGAACCAACTTTTCCTTGGTTACCTTGTCTTCACCCATTTAATCACCTCTTTGCCTAGCTAGCAAGCGATTGACATCTGATGTACGCCCCAAGGATTCATACAAATCAATTGCAAGGGAAATTCTTCCCTCGTCTTCGGCATCGCAAGCCCTCTTGAATATCCTGCGCCTTTCTTCCCAATCACTAGCGACCTTTGCCTCAGCAACCATTTTTTGCATTTGCATTCTTCTGAGTTGCACCAATTCTGGTGACCTCCAGATTCTAACTAATCCATCTCTCTTAATCGTCGCCATTGTGTCAGCAGCAAGGCCAACAAGGAAATCACCAAGATTTGAATTCGTAGATTCAATCGAAACATCCTCTGTCATGCAGTGAATACCGCCCTCAATGGATAAAACCCACCAACCATCTCCAGCCCTGTGTGCTGCCAAAGGCTCTAGAGAGCGGGTATCAATCGTCTCTAAACTATCCCAGCCATATGGGTGAGGTGTTCCTTCCCAAAGCATACCGTCTGCGGATTGAAGGAGAACACGTCCTCCAGACATTCTGCTGACCCAAGACCAAACTCGGTCCTCGAGTAGCCGTTGAGAATCCTCATTCGCTAATCTAGCACATCGAAGTTTACCATCTTCATCCTGCCATATCAGGTGCTCTCGATCAAACCAGCCAATGAGTCTCCTTACTCCACCGACATCTAATCTCTTTACGCCTCTACCTTCTTGATTGAAAACGTGCAGTTGACCCTTACGACATGAGAGTGCCCAACCGCCTCCTGGCCTTGCCAAGATATCACTGAATCCACCTGTAGTAGAACGACCCTCGCCGATTTGAGAACCATCACTAACTCGCAGTAAATGGAAACCGTGTCCGCATAACACTCCTATTTTTCCTGAGGCATGTGCCGCAGAGTGGACTCTGAACGGCAATGATCTTCTCCATCGAGGATTTGTTTCTTCATCTAAGAGGATCAAATCAAGGCCGCACGAGATTAGTATGTCATTACCTACACTACATGATGTTGAAATCAAATCTGGAGCTTGCCAGGACTTTGAAACTGCCCAACTCATATGCTCGCCTCCATCATTCCCCATGCTACTAATTGCGCTTTAGCATCATTCGTTAATTTGTACATCCTTGAACGACCCTTTTGTTGAACTGATAATATTCCTGCTCTATAGAGTCGGTTACACATCTGCGACATCCTTGGTCGAAGGACATTGAGTCTGTCTTGTAATCTAGCATCAGATGGTGAAAATTCTCTGTCTGTAGCAACCTCGACCAACACTGCCTCATTTCTTGATAGGTTACGAAGCGTGTTTACATCTAATGGATTGCTTTCTCTTTGACCGATTGTTGGGCGGCGCATTGCTGCAAGAAGATCTGCAATATTCAGGCCGTGGGGTACATTTAGGGCATTGAGTAATTGTCCAAATAAACCTTCAACGTCGTCATTTTCTTGACTAGCAATTGGTTCATCAGTATATTCGATTGAATCCTGTATGAAATCATTTTCAGGTAGATCCAATTCAGTTGTTTCTTCTTGAACTAGCATTGCTTCTGGCTGATTGGCAATCCACAATTTATTGGCATCAACGCCCTCTGGCTCTCTTGCTGTCTTGGTAGCTTTTGATTTTTCGAATGGAGGTGCTTGTTGCTTGTTTATCCTATTCCTTGCGACCAGGGAACTAAATGGGCCAGTTCGGGGCAAAGGAGGCTGTTCTGTGGCCTCTAGATATATTGGTTCAGGGTCTTTTTCAAGTTCCTCTAAGTCCAAATCAAAATCTACACTAATGTTATCATCTTCGCTGATTGTTATTTCTTGAGAGTCTCCTTCTTCATGTACTGGATTAATTTCTACATCTGGTTGTTCGTATTTGACTTCTCTTGGATTAGCCCTTTCAAAATCAACTGCGTCACGCATTAGTCTCATTGTCTTCGAAGGAGATCCTGATGCTTTTTCAAATACAAAATCCAGGACTTCTTCCGGAATTTCCCAAGATAATTTTGATGCTGTTGCGATTCTAGATTCGCACAGAATTCTAACCTCTTCTCTGGTCAGTGAGGATAAGACATCAGCATGATCGAATCTGTTAACCAAATTATTTGGCCATTGGGCTCTTTGTTCGGTGGATAAAACGACGACTACCAAGGCATTGAGACGCTCTAGGGGAGCGGTTAATGTCGAAAGCACTTCTGATAGATGCTTTCCGTCAACATTAGAAAAATCAAGGGAAATAAGAGGCAACGGTCCGTCGGCATCCTCTGTTTCATTCACTAGGCGTGAAACCAATTCTTGAGTGCTTGAAGGCACATCAAAGCCAATAAGAGATACGAATATTTCATGCAAAATTTTGTGTGCGTGATCAGTGGTAGGAAACATGTCCAGATGGACGCTCTTGCTGGTTTCCTCTGAAACACATCTCATCAAAGATGATCTTCCAGAACCGTTTTCACCTATCAGCAAAATCATTCGAGCATTTCTTGCTTTAATGAAGCGTGTCCATCTTGCGCTAATTTGATCCCTTCCAACCAAGAGGTTTGACTGGCCTCTTTCAAGAGGGCGAGCTTTGAATGGATTCTCTCTGAGCGCAGGTATACCCAAAATCGGCATATCTTCAGTCATAACTACAGTGGGAATTACCGAGTATATGATGTTTCACTTCCTTGAGCGACTTAAGAGGCCCGTTAGAACGCGTTAACTATTGCACGGAATTGTGTATTTTTAGGCCATTAACGCTTTGTTAACAGTTAGTTAACGCGTTAATTAAAGCGTTAATAGTCGGTTTCTTCATCAATGAGACCTTCCCAGCAACAACCGGAGGCAAGCATGTGCCAGTAGACGATAGTAGGCTACCTGGATTCTACAAATTATCAGTAGCAGAGCGAAGGTCGAAGATTGCCAATCTCGCTAATCTTAGCGAGGAAGAGGTATCAGCACTTGCTACCCACGGCGAGTTAGATGAATTAGCCGCTGATCGGATGATTGAGAATGTGATTGGTACAATGTCGCTGCCTGTTGGCATTGCAACTAACTTTGTTATCGACGGAAAGCCATACCTTATTCCGTTCTGCGTAGAAGAGTCGAGCATAGTTGCAGCAGCTAGCAATATGGCGAAAAGATGCCTTGCAAAAGGGGGTTTCATTACAAATAATGACAATCCGGTAATGATAGCTCAATTACAGGTCCTTGACCTTGAGGATATTGAAGAAGCCAGTGAAGCTGTTTTGACTGCGAAATATGAATTGATGGCGATGTGCAACTCCCTACCATCAACGATGATTAAACTAGGCGGAGGCTGCAAGGACATTATCGTAAGAAGCATCGATAGCATGTCGGGAAGAATGCTAATCGTACACCTTCTAGTAGACACAAGAGACGCAATGGGAGCCAATGCTGTCAATACAATGGCCGAATTGGTTAGCGGAAAAATCGAGGAAATTACCAATGGAAGAGTTCACTTGAGAATTCTCTCAAACCTTGCTACACATAGGTTAGCCAAAGTCCAAGCAACATTCACTCCTGAGGAACTATCAGACGATGGTACGAGAGAAAATGGTTCCAAGATTATCAGCGGCATCCTCGAAGCACATCATTTCGCAATGGCTGACCCATATCGAGCCACGACTCACAATAAAGGAATCATGAATGCAATAAGTGCAGTAGCACTAGCCTGTGGACAAGATTGGAGGGCCATTGAAGCGGGTTGTCATGCATGGGCAGCGGTCGAAACCGGGCAATACACATCTATGACTCGGTGGAAGAGAGATGACGAGGGCAATCTCGTAGGCAGCATAGAGACGCCGATGGCTGTTGGAATTGTAGGCGGTGCATCAAAGGTTCACCCTGCTGCAAGAGCAAACCTTTCCATCATAGGAGTTGAATCTGCACAAGAATTGGCCGGAGTAATGGCTGCTGCTGGAATAGCACAGAATCTTGGAGCGATGAGGGCATTAGCAACCAGTGGCATACAAGCAGGCCACATGAAACTACACGCCAGAAATATGGCAGTTAGTGCAGGAGCAATTGGCGATGAAATCGAGAGGGTTGCCAATATTGTAAACTCACAAAGTGGCCCAGTAACCCAACAACTTGTCAAAGATACGTTAGCTCAGATAAGAGAAGAATAATCATTCCTCTTCGCTGATATCAAGAGTGGTTTGCACGCCACCTTCTTCTTCTGTTACATCTCGTAATGCAAGTTTTCCTTCCATTCCGTCAAGAAGACCAGAGGAGGTTACCATTTCTCTAAACCATGCTTTGACCTTCTTGCGATCGGTGTGTGGGCAGCCAAACATTTCTGAAAACCTTCGAGTTGTTGTCAACCTCCTAGTATTCCCATCTCTCCTCCTACCGATTAGCCCTGCTTGTGCTAATTCCCGAATGTGATCATATGCTCTTTGGCCCAATAATTCAACCAAACGAGATTGTGGCATAGGTTGATGATAGGCAATCAGTGCTGCGGCTTTGAGAAGTTTGGGAGGCAACTCTGATTTCGTTTCTTTCGGAAGATGGTCTGCAATGCCTGGCTTCACTTCCATAGCCCACTTTCCACCGATTTCAACGATTTGTAAACCGCCGCCGCGCCGCCTCTTTATTGTGGATTGAAGGGCTTTCATCGATTCTAAAATTTCATCCTCTTCATATCCCAAATTTTCTGAAAGTTCAGAGAGATTTAGAGAACGTCCAGCACTAAACAGTGTGGCTTCAAGAAGAGTCTCCAAAGGTATTTCTGACATGTTAACAACTCCTTACTCGACCAACCAATCTTCTGGATTTACAGATTCTGAATCTTCTGCCAATTTGGCAAGTTCTTCTTGCCTTAGCCTTTCTCTTTCTTCATCTGCTGCCTGTTGAGCCCTCTGGGCAAGTCGTGCAGCGTGGCGCATTGATTCTGTTTCGTCATCCTTCATCGTTTCATAATCATCGGCGATTAATTTCTCTGCTAATTCGCTGGCTTCTTCGAATGATTTTGCATTAGGCCACCTATCTTCAAGCATAATTGGGTCTTCTGGGCCTTCTTGGCTTATCCAAGCATACCCTCTGTGAGTCAGGAATAAACCTGCTACGAATGATGTGATTTTCGATTCAATTTTGTAACCTTCCGGTATAATTCCAAATGTGTCCAACAGGATTTTTTCAAGTTCATTTGTCACATCACTTACAGGAACAATTGTTTGACCAACGGATTCTGTCACCTTGCGCATTGCACTCCAGCATCTCTTTATGTCGCCTTCCATATCCTCATTATGCATTCTAGAACCAACGTTCTCAAGCATATTTTTGAGTTCCTCTGCATGTGCTTTCCGATACTCTTCTTTTGCTTTCAAGACCTCAGCTTCATCACATGCTTCCTTTAGTGCTGAAAGCAATTCTCCAAGGGTAGAGGGTCTGCCTTCATCCCTTCGCATTCGTTCGCCGAATAAGTTAGGCAAATGTAGATCTGCAGCACCATCCAGAACTGTTGTCGTGAAAATAAATTCTTCATCATCATATTCTGCTTCCCAACCAAAATCAAAGAAGTCTTCTTCCTCTTCTACATCCATAGCGATTACCCTATCAAACAAAGTTGATGCTTGTTGGGTTAACACTTCCCAAGACATACGAATCAATCTTCCACAAGCAGGTAAATCGAGTTCGGAAGATTCTTTCCTTACCCTTTGAGTAAACAACTTTAGGAATGCAGATAAGTCGATATTCCAGGGGTCCATTTCTTCTTCTTTGACCAAAGAGAGAACCAGTGCTACTGATCTATCGAACGGGTCGCTGAGCACCTGGTGCTCGGCACTGTCTTCTTGAGCGATTCTCATTATTCTATCAGCATAACGTTCAGCTTCGCTAGCTTCCTCGTCTTGACTCATCAATTGATCTAGGATATCTTGTCGCAGAAACCAATCGTCAAGAACTGCTTGCTGCATTCTCAAACCTCCGGTTCAACCTCAGATTCTTCTTCCGCATCTTCTTCATCTTGCGAAAGTAATTCCGAAACGAGTTTTTGTCTCTCTTCGATTTCCTCAGTCAATTCATCAGCTCTTTCAGTCAATGCCTCGAATCCTGTTTCACCACTCGTTTCTTCTTCATCATTCATGTGATTTAGCAAACCACCTAAGCTCTTTGGAGCAGGTAGGGATTCGGGGACCTCTGGCATTTCTTCGGCGATGACTCTTGCTTCTTCAATCCTTGAATGGTTCTTATCAGCAGCATCGCTTGCTTCCTTTTCAGCCTGGGCACCGAGTTCAATCGCACGGTCTCTATCGAAATCAACAATTCTCCTCGAGCAGCCGTCTCCACCGTGCGTGATGCCAATATGGTGGTCTGCAAGTTCCAAGGATACTTTTCGCAATGTTACCATGATGAATTGCGCTGCCTCACTACGGTTCCTACATTCGGTTGCTATTAACTTCGAATTTGGAACGTCAAGGTTCTGATCTACCTCATCAAAGTAGTAGAACGGACTTGGATCGTGGTCTTGTATTGCGAAAATCAACGAAAGAGATGCCATCGATTTTTCTCCACCTGATAGACCTTGCAATCTAGATTTGTTTGATTTACCGCGTGGTTGAGCCCACATGTCAAGACCGCCTTTGAAAGGCTCATCTGGATTTTCCAAAAACAATTCACCACGGCCACCATTGGATAAGCGGTTGTAGACAGTTTTGAAGTTCTCATTAACTTCTTTCAAGGTGGCTAGCAATCTCTTCTTCCTTTGACTTTCCAATTTGTCAGTTATGTCGATCAATCTCTTTCTTCTCTCTTGCAGAGTCTTGAAATCGTCCTTCATTTCATCCAATCTTGCTTTACATGTATCGTATTGCTCAATAGCGAGCATGTTGAAATCACCAAATTTATCGAGTTTCCTTCTCAAGTTGTTAACTATCTTTTGAGCATCTCCAACATTTGGCAAATCTGCATCTTCTTCTGCGACATCGATTGATTCAGCAGCCATTTCAATTAGTAGTTCTGCAAGATTTTGCTCCCTAACCGCTAGACTATTTGCGATATCCTCTGCCATCGAACGAGAGTTAATTGCAGCACTTGCTTTTTGATTCGCATTCGCTCTAACCTCGGCTCTTTCCTCAACGAGTTCCTTACGCTCATTATCAAGTTCTTCGTGTTCTTCGAGGAGAGAAGCACGCTCAGATTCTTTTTGTTCTAGAAGCACAGATTCTTTTTCTATAGACAACTTCCACTCCTTAACCGACTTCTCTCTACCTGCCATTTCTGATTGAATTTCGTCAGCTCTAGAAGTTAAAGATTCCAGCCTTTCACTTAGAAGGTTGCCCTTTTCTGTTCCGCTATCGAGTATTACTTGGGCCTTATTTGCAGCCCCTTCGGCTTCTAGTCTCATGGATTGAGCATCTAACAATCTCTGGCGAATACCATCAGGGCTTGCGTTTCTCAACTCATCAGCAGCCTGATCTCTAGCGCTTTCAGCCTCAATTTGTCTAGCCTTTGCATTTTCAAACATCTGCAGTTTTCCTACATGTTCAGATTCAAGATTCGAGAGTCTTCTCTGTAATTCACTGGCAGCGCCGCTCGCTTTGTTCAATGCCTTCTTTGCCAAATCAAGTTCCGCTTTCAAGGTACCAGCCTTGATAGAGTGGTCATCTTCTGCTAAGGAATTTATTCTGCCGCGGATTTCGTTTTGCTTTGTCCTGGCTTGGCTAAGCGCTGCTGAAACTGTTTGGGCCATAGTTGACAAGCGATCAACCTCACTGACCAATTTCTCAACTTCTCCAGCACCGTGGATTTTACCGCCAAAACCAGTCTTCATTTTCTGTTTGCTTCCACCAATCATCGCTCCACCTGGCTCAGTAATCTCTCCTCCAAGTGTAACTAATCTAACTCCGCCCATGAGTCTGCGGGCGGTGCTTATGTTGTCTACTACCAAGGTGTTTCTCAGTGCGTAGGCTACAGCAGTAGCAATTCTAGGATCGTAATCTAGTAACTCGTGCGCAAATCCTAGTACTCCAGGTTTGTTAACAGACATAGCAGCCTTTCCAGATGCTCTATTTGCCTGCATCTTGTTCAAAGGCAGGAATGTGGCCCTGCCCAGATTTCTACTCTTCAACAAAGCCATCGCCTCCGCAGCCATTTGATCATTCTCTACAACAACAGAATTCATGCCTCCGCCAACTGCTGTAGCGAGTGCGTCTGCATGTGATGCATTTTTGGGAGCACATAATTCGGAAATTGTACCGATTATTCCTTTGAGTTCGCCCCTATCCCTAGCAGCCATTACCGCTGCCGCTCCAGGTGCCATTCCATTGCTTCCTGAACGCTTATCCAATTCTGTCCTAGCCGCAGCAAGTTTTCTTTCTGCGTCTTGCAATCGATTGTTAACCGCTGTAGATTCATCGATTAATTTCTTTTCAGCAGATTGTGCTTTACGCAGTTCTTCTCCCAAGGCCGTTCTATCATTCTCAGGATTAGACTCACCTAATTCTTCAATCTGGAGTTGTAAATCATCGTATGCTAATTTGGCATCCTCAACAGTTTCTTCCGCTGCAGATAATTGCTCTGCAACCATATCTGCTTGATTTGCAACCTTTTCAACCTCCACCTTAGCAGCTGTAACCGATTCTCTGCAGTTTTCAAGTACCTCATTCGCTTGAGACAAGGCTCTTGACAGAGAAGCATTGGCAGTTCCTGAATTCTCTAGGTTTTGGCGAATCTCAGCTTCTATTGCTTCAGTTTCTGCAAATGCTTTCTTGCTTGCATCAAGAGATTCTTTAGCCGAAAGAAGAGTTGCTTCATGAGAACTTAGATCATTTTTTGCTGTTGTTATTTGCTCCTCGAGGTCTTCTAGCAATTCATTGGCTTCTATGTCTGCCAATTCAGCCTCATCAATGCGGTCTCTATTCAGCGCTAAGGAGACTTGCAATTCACCGATTTGAGAGTTAAGTCCGCCTTTATCTCCACCCATTGCTTCGGAGATTTGAGTTTCTAATTCTCCAATTCTATCATCGAGTGAAAGAAGGATGATTTCTGCAGCCTTCACCTTGGATTCAAGTTCTGCAGCCTCTGCTAGATACCTTGTTCTTTCATCCGAATGATGCTTAATCTCAGCTTTAGCAGTTAGGTGACGGGATTGTTGTAAAATTACGTGAGCAGCATCAAACTCTTCTTTGGTTTCTCTGGCCCTTTCTGCAACGGCCTTTTCTTTCTCGAGTTTCTTCAATTGCTCTTTTTGCTCACCCTCGACCAAAGCGATTCTTTCAATGTAATCTTCGACTTGATTCTTCTGCCTCTCAGCCTTTCGAATTTCGTCATCGTAAGAGGTAACTCCTGCTACGGAATCCAATACCTTTCTTCTTTCCATCGAAGTCATACTAGACAATCGTGTAACGTCACCTTGGAGGACGATATTGTATCCATCTGGCCTGGCGTTAGCTTGACCAAGAATTCTGTGGAATGCTTTTTGGTTACTTTCTTCACCGTTTAGAAGATAGGTTGAAACTGTGTTGTTTGATTTCGTTAATCTCACTTCTCTTGTCATTCGGACTTCATCTGATTCAAGAGGTAGTCTTCTTCGACCGTTTGTTAAGGTAGGGTTAGCAAAAACAAGAGTCACTTTAGCATGCCTTGCTGGGCGGTTTGATTTGCCTCCATTGAAAATCAAATCCTTCGAATTTTGTGCCCTGAGAACCTTTGCAGATCTAGCTCCCAAGACAAACTGTATTGCATCGCCACAATTCGACTTACCAGAACCGTTAGGCCCAGTAATTGCCGTGAAACCTCTGTCAAATGGAATTACAGCTTCTCCCTTGAAGGATTTAAAATTCTCAACTTCCAGTGACTTTAGAAACATCCTCTCCCCTCATAATCAAGGCACTGAATCCTTGACCTCAAACACCTAAGGAAACGAGGGGGGTTTTGAAGGTTACTAGTCTCGCGCCCGCGAGAGGCGCTTTCTCACAGTGCTAGAAAAATGCCGACGTGACTCGTTTAGGACACCATACCAGTGTTTGAACAACCTGGACAACCTTCACCATTACACAGATGACATGTTCTTCCTACGCCGATGTTAAAATTATCACGCATTCCGCCCTCGAATGCATCTTCATAGGTTGCAAGACCTTGATGCCCCCAAAGGTCTCCAACTGTTTTGTATTTCGCATAACTCTTTGATTTTCCAGATTTAGATAGTGAACCAAGATTTCCTCCTCGTTGGTAGGCGAAATCTAACTCTTGGATTGAATACTCTCTCTTTTTCTCTCTAGATTTGTTTGCATCTACCTCTATCTTGTACTTAGGGCCACGAATTAGGAAAATCCCTAATGCGAACAAACCAATTTGAACGGCTATAGCTGGAGCAGGGAATGGCAATAATGCTGCTAAATCAGCTGAAGAAGTACCTGGTAATTTGTCGAATCTATCTGCCAAAGCAACACCGCAGAAAATAATTCCAGCAACAATAGCCATCTTCCTAATCCTAATCGCCCAACGTCCTTTTCTTGGCCACCTCATAAATGATGCAAAGAAAAGAAGGCAACCTTCTGCTAGAAGCAATAGATCAGGCGCATCCCACACACCAGGCGCAGTTACACATTCGTTCACTTCGCCTGCATCCAAGTCCTTTTGAATTTCTTCAGAATTACAACCAGGGTCTGCTAGCCTAGCAAGAATGAGTTTCTGTGGAGGCTCTAGACCCATTAGTGCGCCCAATTCCACATTGGCGACGGAGACCGCAATGAGCGCAAGCCCGATGATTGCAGCCAACTTCTTCATCAGGCCCATAACGTGGCCTGAAAGTCAAACCCCTTATTGATGTCGCACATATCTAAGGGTCACATTTGAATGTGAAGGGCTTCAGCGCCGACCGAAGACAATGTCAAAAGTCGTCATCATCGGCAGCGGAATTGCAGGTCTTTTCGCTGCATTAAGGCTAGAGGATGCCGGCCATGAAGTATTGATAATTACCAAACAAAGGCCTGAAGATTCCTCTACCAATTGGGCCCAAGGAGGTATTGCTGGAATCCTAGACAAAACCGATGCAAAGGGCATGGAAGAGCATATTGCAGATACGCTGTCATGCGGAGATGGACTCTGCGATGAAGAGATTGTCCGCTGTGTTGTCGAGGAAGCAGGAGATAGAATCAGAGATCTACTATTAGCCGGAGTCAAATTTGAAAAGGACGGAGACGATTTTCATTATGTCAAAGAGGGAGGACATACCTCTAGAAGGATATTGCACGCTAAAGATGCCACTGGTGCAGAAATAGAACGTGCTCTAAATGCTGCTGTTTCAAGGAGTAAGAACATTACAATGCGAGCACATACCCTAGGCGTCGATTTGATTCAAAGAGAACACGGCAATCCTAAATCCGGAATAAAAGGAATCTGGTGCCTTTGCTTAGATTCGGGTAAAATGGAAGCGATTTCATCTGATGCAGTACTAATTGCAACAGGGGGATGTGGTCAATTATGGGAGAGGACAACCAACCCTTCGGTAGCAACCGGCGATGGATTAGCAATGGCCCTAAGAGCGGGTGCATCGAGTAAGGACATGGCATTTTTCCAATTTCACCCTACCGCTTTGATGGCTGAAAATAAGAAACCGTTTCTGATTACAGAAGCGCTTAGAGGAGAGGGTGGAATCCTTCTTGATGACACCGGTCTAATTTCCTATAGAAACAGGAACTCTAGCCCTGAAGATTTCTCATTCACTCTAGATTATTCCTCTGATGGAAGTCTTGCAACAAGAGATGTTGTTGCTAGAGCATGTGATCAAAGAATGAAAATAACCGGTGCAGATAATGTCTGGTTAGTAACGGACCATCTAGATAGGGAGAAATTACACGCACACTTCCCAAATATCGAATCAAGATTGAACGAATTGGGCCTTTCACTCGGAAAAGACCCACTCCCAGTTGCTCCTGCAGCACACTATATGGTTGGGGGATTGAATGTCGACATCAATGGAAGAGTATTGATGAATTGTGGAGAATCTATTCCGGGACTGTACGCAATTGGAGAGGTCGCATGCACAGGTATGCATGGAGCA
>MDTE01160165.1_pt1 | contig 12083 bp, 10 predicted proteins | sample 811231 | NCBI WGS metagenome assembly MDTE01 (sample SAMN05326651, study PRJNA326480) | marine metagenome | isolation source: seawater | place: Indian Ocean: Red Sea | collected 2010
TAGGAACTTTTATATTTTTAGGTCCTACTGGAGTAGGTAAAACTGAACTTGCGAGAGCTTTAGCAGAAAGTTTATTTGATGATGAAGATAATTTGGTAAGAATAGATATGTCTGAATATCAAGAAAAACATACCGTCTCTAGATTGATAGGTTCTCCTCCAGGTTATATAGGTTATGATGATTCTGGTCAATTAACAGAAGCTGTTAGAAGAAGACCTTTTAGAGTAGTTCTTTTTGATGAAATTGAGAAAGCTCATTCAGATGTTAGTAATATTTTATTGCAAGTTTTAGATGATGGCAGACTTACAGATAGTCATGGAAGGGTCATAAATTTTAGGAATACAGTAATAATTATGACTAGTAATTTAGGATCTCAACATATCTCTAGAGAATCAGTAGGTTTTAAAATTCAATCTAATGATGAAGAATGGAACAACAAAAAATCTAAAGTAGAAGAAGCTTTATCTAATCATTTTAGACCTGAATTTTTAAATAGAATCGATGAAACTATAATTTTTGATTCATTAGGAGAGGCAGATCTTCTTAAAATTGTGAATATTGTCGTATCAAAAGTGAAAAAACGTATGGAAGATTTAGGAGTAAAAATTAATGTGTCAAGTAGTACTCTTAAATGGTTAGTACAAAAAGGTTTTGACAAAATTTTTGGAGCACGCCCTCTTAGAAGAGCTGTACAGAGAAACTTAGAAAATCAATTAGCTAAGAGAATTTTAAGCGGGGAATTTAAAAAAGGAGATAATGTAAAAGTAAATGTAAAAAAAGATAATCTGCATTTTTCTTTAGATAAAACAATAAAAAAATCTGTTAATAATCTAAAATAATGTTTACTTTTAAAGTTTTTAATTTTGGGTAATGATTTGAGTAAATCTAATAAACCTGTTTATTCAATAGGAATAATATTAGCTGCAGGAAATAGTACTAGAACTGGTGATAAAGATAAGATGTTTCTTAGGCTTGATGGAATTCCTCTTATTATTCATAGTATTTCTAAGTTTAGTAATCATAAACTGATTGATTATACCATTGTAGTTGTTTCAGAAAATAAAAAATTATTAATGAAAGAAATAATTAGGCAATGGAATTTAAAAAATGTTCTTGTTGTATGTGGAGGAGAAAGAAGGCAAGATTCTGTTTTAAATGCCCTAAAAGAAGTTAGAAAAAATGAAATCTTTAATAAAGTGAAATTAGTGGCGATTCATGATGGAGCTAGGCCATTTTTTAGTGAAAATTTATTAAGTGAAGGTTTAGATAAAGCAAAGAAATATCATGCTGCGATTCCAGTAATTCCAATGAATGATACTGTAAAAATTATCGATAATAATAAATTTGTTCAAAAAACTTTAGATAGATCATCAGTTTTTATAGTTCAAACTCCTCAAATTTTTAGCTTAAGTCTAATTACTGATGCACATAAGAATCGATTACAAGAGTTTACAGATGATGCTTCAATGGTGGAATTATTGGGTAATAATGTGAAAGTTTTTAATGGTGAATATAAAAATATTAAAATTACTACTACAGAAGATTTAGAGAAATTAAATATTATAAACTCTAAAAATAGTAATTCTGTTTTTGGGTTAGGAATAGATAGTCACAGACTGAAACTAGGGATAGATTTATTATTAGGAGGAATAAAAATAGATTATAATAAAGGTCTTGATGGACATAGTGATGGTGACGTGCTTTTACATTCAATTTGTGATGCGATTTTGGGAGCATTAGGCTTAATTGACTTAGGCTATCACTTTCCTTCTACTGATTTAACGTTACAAGGAGTAGATAGTTCTAAAATGTTAAAGAAAATCTTAATAATGATGAAAGAAAAAAACTTTGAGATTAAACACTTGGACTCTACTATAATTACTCAAGAACCGAAAATTTCAGATTATAGAGAAAAGATAGAAAATAATTTATCTAATTTACTAGGTATAAATGAATTTTCAGTAAATATAAAAGCTACAACTACGGATTTTTTAGGTTTTATAGGTAATTCTGAAGGAATAGCTGCACAGTCAATAGTAACTTTAAATGACTTAAATAATTAGAGGTATTTTGAAATTTTACGATAGTTTAGATAAAAAAAAGAAAAATTTAAATTTAAATAATAATAAAATAACTATTTATGTTTGTGGAGTTACTACTTCTGATTACTCTCATTTGGGCCATGCATTTTCTTCTATGGTATTCGAAGTTCTTCAGAAATATTTGGAATATAAGAAAATTGAAGTCACTAGAATACAAAATTTTACAGATGTTGATGACAAAATAATTGATAAAGCTAAAAAAGAGAAATTAACTATGCATCAAGTTTCTGAAAAATATATCAATGCTTTTATACAAGATATGGATAAATTGAGAATCAAAAGAGCTGATTTTTATCCTAGAGCAACAGATGAAATCTCCAATATTATTGATTTTATAAAGAAATTAGAAATTAAAGGTTTTACCTATAATTTAGATGGAAGTGTCTATTTCAAAGTAAATAATAAAGAAGATTATGGGAAATTGAGCAGAAGAGATTTAAATAATATTGTTCAGGGTACTAGAGTTGAAATTGAAGAAAAGAAACAGCACCCTGGAGATTTTGCGTTATGGAAGAAATCAAAAGAAGATGAACCTTTTTGGGATTCTCCTTGGGGAAGAGGTAGGCCGGGGTGGCATATTGAATGTAGTTCTATGGTAATGAGTAACTTTGGAAATTCTGTTGATATTCATGGAGGTGGATTAGATCTTTTATTTCCTCATCATGAAAATGAAATTGCACAATCTGAAGCCATTTCAGGGGTGAGATTTGCTAAATTTTGGATGCATAATGGATTGCTAAAAATTTCTGGTGATAAGATGAGCAAATCTACAGGAAATCTTATTAGGCTTAGAGATGCTTTGAAAATCCATTCTCCTAATTCTTTGAGATTATGGATGTTAAGTTCACATTATAGAAATCCTATTATTTATGACAGGGAAAATATTTTAGCTCAGTCAAAAGCTCTAAGAAGATTAAGAGAAGCTACATTGATTTCTAATATGGGAAAAAGTCATTCAGATTTTTCAATAAATAAATATAGAGAAATTTTTGAAAAATATATGGAGGACGATTTAAATACACCTAAGGCTTTAAGTGTATTATTTGATTTGTCTAGAGAGATTAATAAATTGAGTACTTTAGGAAATGATATTCTAGGTCCACAGAGATTACTAAAAGAACTTGCTATGATCTTAGGATTAAACTTAAATGAAGATCAAGAGAGAGAAAATGAAGACATCGATGAAGCTTACATAGATGATTTAATCAATAAAAGAAATAAGTTTAGAAAAAACAAATTATTTAAAGAAGCTGATGAAACTAGAGAACATCTAAAAAAAATGGGAATTGAAATAAGAGATTCTCAAGAAGGTACTGTTTGGAAAAAAATTAATTAAACCTTACGTTAAGCACAGCTACTACTACAAATATTATTCCTAATATAATAGTTGATCTGAAAAGTGTTCTTTCAAAGCCTCGTCGTACTCTAAAAGAATTTTCTCCTTGCCCAAAAAGAGCAGTGCCTGTGCCTCTTACTTGAAGTAAAATTACTATTATTAAGAGTACAGAAACAATTATTTCTATAACACTGTAAATCATTTTTCTCCTCTATATATCAATAATATTCTATCAATAATTTAAAATTTCAAAAATAGCATTTGAAAGTTTCTCAGGATCATGGTGTCCCTTGAAATTCATATTCATTAAGTCAGAGTATTTTACTTTAATATCAGAGTAATTGAAATTTTCATGTAAAACACATGTGCTTGTAGGGAAATTATTACCTAATTCTTCAATTCTTGAATTTACTAATATAGAAGAAATTTTTAGATCAGGGGCAAACTTTTTGATTGATTCTAGATGAGATATAGCATTATAGCCTGTGGTTTCTCCAAGTTGTGTTGCTATATTACATACATAAATTACTGGATTGTTAGTATTGTTAATTTCTTCAATAATTTTAGGGACTAATAAATTTGGAATAATACTAGTGTAAAGACTTCCTGGTCCAATAATTATTACATCTGAATTCTTAATTGCTTCTAAAGCTTGGGATGAAGGGGTAACATCCTTTGGGTTTAATTTTATATCAATAATACTAGAATTTGATTTTGTGATTTCACTTTCTCCTTCTACCATATTTCCATCTTTTAGTTTTGCAATTAAATTTACTTGTTGAAATGTAGAAGGTATAAGTTGACCAGTTACATTAAGAACTTTACTTGATTCTTTAATTGCTTCTTCAAAACTTCCAGTTACTTTCTCCATAGCCATAATGAATAAGTTTCCAAATGAATGACCATTTAATTCTGAATTACTTTCAAATCTATATTGAAATAAGTCCTTCAATAAAGGTTCTGCATCGGACAAAGCTACTAAACAATTTCTAAAATCTCCAGGAGGTAAGATTCCATATTCCTTTCTAAGTCTACCAGAGCTTCCTCCATTATCAGCTACTGTAATTATTGCAGTTAAGTCTACAGGTTTTGTACGTAATGCTCTTAGTAAAGTAGAAAGCCCAGTGCCACCACCTATGCCAACAATTTTTTTATTTTTTTGAGATTTAATTTTTGCCATAATTACTTTCGTAAATCTTGAAGTTTTTCTTTTAGCACTGATTCAGAAATTTTAGGATCTGCTTTCCCTTTAGACATTTTCATCATTTGACCAACTAAGAATTTTATTACTGTTTCCTTACCAGATAAATAATCTTGAATAGCACCAGAGTTATTGTTGATGACTTCAGAGGCTATTTCTGAGAGTCCCTCTATATCTTGAATCTTTTTTAAGCCTTTAGTTTCAACAATATTTTTGGGATTATTTTTAGTTTGGAACATTTCTAATAATACTTCTTTTGCAATGGAATTACTTATTTCTCTTTTTTGGAACATCTCTATCAACTCTGCTAGATTCTCAGATGAAATTTTCAGGTCATTAATATCTTTAATATGATTGTTATTCATTAAACGCAGTACTTCTCCATTTAGCCAATTTGCTGCTTCTTTACTAAATTCATGTAGTTGTTTTTTAGAAGAATCACTAAATTTTTGTACAACTTTTTCAAAATATTTTGCAATATTCATAGAAGTAGAGAGCAATTTGGCATCATATTCTGATAAGCCATAATCATTACAAAACCTATCAATTTTTTCTGAAGGCAATTCAGGTAAATTATTTTTTATTGATTCTATCCATTTATATTCCAATTCAAAAATAGGGATATCAGGTTCTGGAAAGTATCTGTAATCATGAGCATCTTCCTTTGATCTTTGTGAAATGCTAATTCCTTTTTCATCATCCCAACCTCTTGTTTCTTGCACAACTCTATTACCAGATTCAGTAACTTTTATTTGTCTTTTTGTTTCAAACTCTATTGCTCTAGTTACTGCTTTAATACGGTTCATGTTTTTTATTTCTACTCTATCGTTTAACACATTGGAGTTTTTAGGTTTTATGCTAATATTTGCATCACACCTAAAACTTCCTTCCTCCATACTGGCAGAACCAATTTCTAAATATTGAATTATTGATTGAAGTTTTGAAATATATAATTCTGTTTCATCTGTAGTTCTTATATCAGGTTCTGAAACTATTTCTAGTAGTGGAACACCAGCCCTATTTACATCCATTAATGTAGAGTCTTCATTTGGTATAGCATTATGAATTAATTTTGCTACATCTTCTTCCATATGAACCCTATTTATTCTGATATTTTTTTCATCTGAAATGTTAATAGAGCCATTAAATGCTATAGGTTTATCGAATTGTGAAATTTGATATCCTTTCATTAGATCTGGATAAGAGTAATTTTTTCTATCGAATTTTGTAATAGGAGCAATTTTGCAATCTAATGCCAATCCTAATTTTATTGCAGATTCTATTGCTGTTTTATTTACCACTGGTAAAGATCCAGGCAATGCCAAGCATACGGGACACACAAATGTGTTAGGTTCTTGATTCTGATAGTTATTAGGACAACTACAGAACATTTTACTTTTAGTATTTAATTGAACGTGGATTTCTAAACCAATTACAGTGTCGTACTCCAATTTTTTCTCCGTATAAAGAATTTTTGTATTATTGTATTCTATACATTTTTGAATAGATAGATTATGAAGATTCAATATATTATAAAATTGTATGAAAATTTAATAAACAAATGAAAAATTATTAGTATAATTATAGATATAATTTAAATAGGAGGTTTATTGGATAATTCAAACACAATTTCAAGAACATCTAAAATTTCGGATAAAGAGTATAAATGGGGATTTAATACTAATGTTGAAACAGATTTAGCTCCTAAAGGCCTTAACGAAGATATCATAAGGTTGATTAGTTCAAAAAAAAATGAACCTTCTTGGATGCTAAATTGGAGATTAAAATCCTTTCTACATTGGAAAGAAAAATCTGTTTTAGCGGGAGAACCAACTTGGCCTAAAATTAAATACCCTGAAATAGATTATCAAGATATTTATTACTATGCTGCTCCAGTGACAGACGACAAACCTAAATCTTTAGATGATGTAGATCCAGAAATGTTAGAAGCTTTTGATAAGTTAGGTGTTCCGCTTCAGGAAAGAGCTAAGCTTGCTGGTGTGGCTGTCGATGCTGTTTTTGATAGTGTTTCTGTAGCTACTACATATGAGAAACAATTAAAAGAATTAGGAATAATTTTTTGTTCTTTTAGTGAAGCTGTGAAAAATCATCCTGATCTTATAAAAAAATATTTAGGGAGTGTTGTTCCTTATTCTGATAATTTTTTTGCAACTTTAAATTCTGCAGTTTTTAGTTATGGTTCTTTTGTATATGTTCCTCCAGGTGTTAGATGTCCTATAGAATTAATGACTTATTTTAGAATTAATACTGAGGGATCAGGTCAATTCGAAAGAACATTGATAATTGCAGATAAAGATTCCTACGTGAGTTATTTGGAAGGATGTACTGCTCCTATTAGAAAAACGCATCAATTACATGCTGCAGTTGTTGAATTAGTAGCTTTGGAAAATGCAGAGATAAAATATTCTACTCTTCAAAATTGGTACCCAGGTACAAAAGAAGGAGTAGGTGGAGTATATAATTTTGTAACAAAGCGTGGAAAATGCTTAGGTAAAAACTCGAAAATATCTTGGACTCAAGTAGAGACTGGTTCAGCAATTACCTGGAAGTATCCTAGTGTATTGTTACAAGGGGATGACTCTATTGGGGAGTTCTATTCTGTAGCGTTAACAAATAATCATCAACAAGCAGATACAGGAACAAAGATGATTCATATAGGAAAAAATACTAAGAGTACTATTGTTGCAAAAGGTATTTCTGCAGGGTTTGGTAATAATACCTATAGAGGTCAAGTTAGAGTGCTTCCGTCTGCGGATAATGCTACTAATTTTACACAATGTGATTCTCTTTTAATTGGTGATAAATGTGGAGCTCATACTGTTCCATATATTGAAGTAAAGAATCCTACAGCCAGATTAGAGCATGAAGCTTCTACATCTAAAGTGAGCGATGATCAATTGTTTTATCTAATGCAAAGAGGAATTTCAGAAGAGGATGCTCATCATATGATAATAACAGGATGGAGCAAGGATGTTTTTAAAGAACTTCCATTTGAGTTTGCAATGGAGGCTGGTCAATTATTAAAAGTAAGTCTAGAAGGAGCAGTTGGATAGATGTTAAAAATTAATGATTTACATGTAAATATTTCTGATGAAGAGAAAATTTTAAAAGGAATAAATTTGAATATAAATTCAGGGGAAATTCATGCAATTATGGGTCCTAATGGTAGTGGAAAAAGTACATTAGCCAACGTAATAGCTGGCAGGGATACTTATAATGTGTCCGATGGAGAAATAATTTTCCAAAATGATGATATCTCTGAATTGTTACCTGACGAAAGAGCAAGAAAGGGGATTTTTATGGCATTTCAATATCCTGCTGAAATACCTGGTGTTAGGCCATGGCAGTTTTTAAAAACAGCTGTTGATTCTAAACGGATTTCAGAAGGGCAAAAAGAAATGTCTGTAAGGGAATTTTCCTCATTTTTTGATCAAAAAGCAAATGAAGTAGGAATAAATTCTAATTTATTAAAAAGATCATTAAATGAAGGTTTTTCTGGAGGAGAAAAAAAGAGAAATGAAATGTTACAGATGTTAGTTCTTGAACCAAAGTTATGTGTTATGGATGAGACTGATTCTGGATTGGATGTTGATGCTTTGAAAATAGTAGCTGAAGCAGTTAATGGATTAACTTCTAAAGAAAGATCTTTTTTGATTGTTACTCATTACCAAAGATTACTTGATTACATAAAACCCGATTTTGTTCATGTTCTTGTAAATGGGAAAATCGTTCAATCTGGTAATTATGAGTTAGCATTAGAAATAGAAAAATCAGGATATGAAAATTACTTATGACACTCGATCATCTAGAAAATTATTTAAAAAACTTTGAAGAAATTAATCAATCTTCAATTATTAGTGGAAGATCAAATTTACAAAATTTTCGAAAGAAAAATTGGGATAGATTTGTAAAAACAGGTATTCCTGTACAAAGACGCGGTAATGAAAGATGGAAATATACAAACTTGAAACCTCTTTTAGATTCTTTTAAGTTACCTTCAGAGAAAAATGATGAAAGTTTTCGGTTTTTCTTGGAATCTAATATTCCTATAGTGGAGAATCAAATGTTAATTGTTTTAGTTAATGGAAAGTTCTCCAAAATACTTTCTTCAAATTTTCAAAATGTCAAAGGTGTTTCTTTAACTACTTTAAATGATTCAATGTTTGACATAGAGCAATTCTATAAAAATTCTAAGTCTAATCAAGATCCTTTTATTTCTCTTAATTATGCCTTTCTGAATGATGTGATAAAAATAAATATTGAAAAAAGTAATTCTCATAAAGTAATTAATGTTGTAAATATTTCTGTTGGAGATGATTCTAATAAAACTATAAATAATCCCAGAGTCTTAATATTAGGAGAAAAAGAGGCGTCTTTCTCTTTAATAGAAACATATATAGAGATTTCTGATTCCTCTAGTTCTTATTTCAGTAATTGTGTTACAGAGATTATTTTAGAAGAAAATTCTCTATTAAATCATTATAGAATTTTGTTAGAACAGAGTAATTCATTTCATATTGGCAATACGAGAGTATATCAATTTAAAGGAAGTGAGTTGAACTCTTTATCTTATTCTCGTTCTCCCCAAATTGGCAGTAATGAAATAGAAGTTTATTTACAAGGAGAAAGAAGTAAGTGTACTGTAAATGGTTTGTATCTGACTTCTGGAACCCAACATATGGTAAACCATATTAGCATTAATCATGAAAAGCCTAATTCAGAAAGTCATCAATATTTTAAGGGTATATTGTCTGGAAAATCTAGAGCAATATTTAGTGGAAAAGTTTTCGTAGAAAAAGATGCCCAGAAAACTATTGCGGATCAAAAAGATTTAAACTTATTACTTTCAAGGGGTGCAGAAATAGATACGAAACCAAGTCTGGAAATTTATGCTGATGATGTACAATGTACTCATGGTGCTACAGCAGGACATGTTGATGAAGATACGCTGTTTTATCTTATGTCTAGAGGCTTAGATAAAAAATCTGCAACTGCAATATTGATTAAAGGTTTTGCTGATGAGATTATAAACAAAATCTTATTAGATGAACTAAAATCATTTGTTCAGAATGATTTAGGAAATATTCTTCCTGAATTATATTTTGAAGGATAGTAATTTGAATAATAATTTAGACCCTATGAATATTAAAAATGATTTTCCTATTTTCAAGAGAACTATTAATGGGTACCCACTAATTTATCTTGATAATGCTGCTACTACACAAAAACCTCAATCTGTCATTGACTCTTTATCCTCATATTATCGAAATTCAAATGCAAATGTTTTCAGAGGTGTTCATACTCTAAGTATAGAAGCAACTGATCTATATGATTTAGCTAGGCAAAAAGTTCAAAAATTTATTAACGCTAAGAATTTTCAAGAGATTATATATACAAGGAATACTTCTGAGAGTATAAATTTAGTGGCTTACAGTTGGGCTTTAAAAAATCTAACCAAAGGAGATAAAATGTTTATTTCTCCTTTTGAACATCATTCAAATTTAGTTCCCTGGCAACAAATATGTCGTAAGGTTGGAGCTCAATTGTTATATATTCCTTTAGATGATTCAGGGGTTATTGATTGTGATAAATTTTCATCTTTGATAGATCAAAACACTAAACTCATATCTGTGACTCATATGTCCAATGTATTAGGAGAAATTAGTCCTATTAAAGATTTAACTGAATTGGCACATAGATTTGGGGCCTTAATTATGATTGATGGGGCACAAAGTGTTCCTCATATGCCTATAGATGTCCAAGAAATGAATTGTGATTTTCTTGCTTTTTCATCACATAAAATGTTGGGGCCAACAGGAATAGGTGTTCTTTATGCAAAAAAAGAAATTCTTGAAATTATGGATCCATTTCTTTTTGGGGGAGACATGATAAGTGAAGTCACTTATGAAGATGCAAAATGGAATGATCTACCTTATAAATTTGAAGCAGGTACTCCAAATATCGCAGATGCGATAGCTACTGGAACTGCAATAGATTACTTACAAAACATAGGTATGGAAAAAGTGTTTGATCATGAAAGAAATTTAGTATCTTATGCATTAGAAAAATTTTCTTCTTTAGAAAATATTGATATCTTGGGTTCTAAGGATCCATCTTTGAAGGGTGGAGTGATTTCATTCAATCATAAGTTTATTCATCCTCATGATTTAGGCACTGCATTAGATAGGTTTGGAATTGCAATACGTACAGGTCATCATTGCGCTATGCCATTGATTAGGAGTTTTGGTTTAGTAGCAGCTTCTCGTGCAAGTTTTTATATATATAATGATAATGAAGATATAGATAAACTTATAGATTCAATATCTGATATAGAGGATTATTTTATAAATGAATGAATTTAGTGAATTAGATGAAATGTACCGAGAAGTTATTCTTGATCATTATCATTCCCCAAGAAATAATAAGTCTTTAGATAATCCTACTAAAGAAATAGAGAGTAATAATCCTTTTTGTGGAGATGAAATAAAATTACAACTTAAGATTCAAGATGGAATTGTTACTGAAATAGGACTTTCAGGTAGAGGATGTGCTATTAGCCAAGCTTCTGCTTCTTTAATGGGAGAAGCTTTGTTGAAAAACAATATTAATGATTCACTTAAACTTTATAAGGATTTTAGAGAATTATTAACAGGAAATTTACCTGAAGACCAAATGGATGATTTAGGTGATTTAATTGCCTTGGAAGGAGTAAAGAAATTTCCTATAAGAGTGAAATGCGCTCTTTTGTCTTGGTCTGCCTTTAATGATTTGATAGAAGTTTAACCAAAAACAATGGCTCCCGAGATAGGATTCGAACCTATGGCAGGCTGATTACAATTATATCAATAAGGTTTTTTAGTAGCTTCATTAGCTTGATTCATAATCTTTTTATCGTTTTTTAATCGGCTAAAATCTTGATGAATTGCATTTGTTAATAAAGATGAATCACTTCCATGTAGTATGAATCTAGATCCTAGCTCTATAGAAAGGCTTGATAATTCTATAGTTGCATGATGAATCATTACAGGAATATGATGTTTTTCAGAAATTTTTATAATTTTTTTCAAGGCATCTATGTATTTCTTGTGATTGAGTTCATCTGGAATTCCAATTGAAGTAGTTAAATCATTTGGGCCAACAAAAATTCCATCCATAGGAGCACTTAATATTAAATCTTCTAAATTTTCTAGTGCTGGTTCGCTTTCAATACCTAATACAAAAATTCTATTTTTATTCCTTTTATTTAAATATTCTTTAGTTTTTTCACTAGGAAATATTTTTTCATTCATTACTTTTTCTAAGTAAGTTCCTTTTAATGGATTATAGTATGCTCTAGCAGAACATTTTTTTACATCTTCGATATTTTCTGTGTAAGGTACTAGAACTCCATCAGCGCCTGCATCAATTGCCATGCCTACTAATA
>MDTE01083576.1_pt1 | contig 12082 bp, 6 predicted proteins | sample 811231 | NCBI WGS metagenome assembly MDTE01 (sample SAMN05326651, study PRJNA326480) | marine metagenome | isolation source: seawater | place: Indian Ocean: Red Sea | collected 2010
GACAATCCGCATACTTCACGGGAATTGCCACAGCGCAATTCCCAACTCAAGTTCCAGCAAACCCAGCTGTGGGATTTGCTACTGGAACCATTCAATATCAATGGTATGAAGTTACTGAAGGACAATTGAGTGATGGAACCAAGTATGTAGGAACGGCAACAACAGAACTTGTTATTAGTGACATTGTAAGTCCTGATGACAATGGGAAGCAGTATTATTTGAGTGCTGATTATGTTGCGATTGGAACAAGTCCAAATGCGAATAATGAATCATTTACATCATCAAGAGCAACATTAAGCATATATCCAGAAATTAGAATTACCGAACATCCAGCAGATACTACTGTTGGTCTTGGTGGTCAATCTACGTTTGAAGTTGAAGCAGAATTAACTGATGGAACATATGGAAGTTTATCATATCAGTGGAGAGTTGATGGAGAAAACCTCACTGATGGATCGTATACATCAGAGTCTGTAGCAACTCAAGGTATTACCAGTATTGAAGATGATGCGGTTTTAAGCCTTCCATTAAATGAAGACTCTGGATCAGTAGATCTTACAGATTATTCTCCAAATACTAAGACCATAACAGCAGGTGCCACTTATGGTTCTGGACCTACTTGGGTCAGCACAGGTATTGCGACAGGAAACTTTTATGGTGGTGCAGCATATTTTGACGGATCAACTAGTTATCTCAATGTTCCCGCATCGAATGATTTTTATATGGGTGAGGGTGAGTGGACGATTGAAGCCTGGATCAAATGGGATGATGCTAGTTGGTCAAGCACTTGGGAAGTAATATCTTGTCTTGGTGGTGGATATTACTCTGATGGTGGTATGTGGTTTGCTATTCTTAGAGACACTGCAGCAGGTGAAAATTCAAAAGTTTATATTGCAAACCCATCATATTATACTCAAATCGCTACTATTGATATTCAAGCTGACGAAGATGTATGGCAACATACTGCTTTAACAAGAGCAGATGATGGTAAAATAAGATTGTTTATTAATGGAGTTCTGAAAGGGACACTGGATAATGATTTCTCAAGGGGTGCATTTGGCGGCAAAACTAAGGGATATATTGCTCTTGAACATGCTACTTTCCATACGATAGGATATTACTATCCAAATTTCTACTTACAAGATTTTAGAGCATACAAAGGAGTTGCTAAGTATACTATTGACTTCACTCCATCATCAACATCAATTCTTGGGACATCAAGAAACCTCACTACATTTAATACAAACTTCCCAGCATCATTAGCACTTCCTTTGTGGAATAGAACTGGAAGAACTAACGATGTTGATATTACAGACATATCACAATATAAGAACGTTGTTGAATTTGGAACAACTAAATTAACCTGGGATCCTGATGTTACAAAATGGTATGATGGTGCGGCAAAGTTCCCAAATGAAAATGCAGCCGCATTATCTGTTAATGCCACTAATAATCTTGCTTTTGGGACTGGTGATTTTACCATTGAGGCATGGTGTTACTTTACTAAAACATCTTGGAGTGATATTTTCGCAACAGATGATTATAGCACATTTAATCGTGCCTTTGACAATGAAGTAGGGGGTCTATTTGCCTTCAGAAAAAATAGCGCAGAAAAACTATCATTCTACTGTAATCCTGGTTTTGAAAGTAGCGGAACCGTTGATGGTGATATAATCCCACAAAATACTTGGGTTCACTGTGCGGTAACTCGTCAAGATGGTGTTGTTAGGACATTCTTGAATGGTAGATTGCAAGGATCTCATGATTTCTCTCCTGGCGGAGCAGGAACAACACCTAATCACAGTGGTGGAAAACCAAGAGTTGGTGCAGCTGCAGGTAACCAATATCCGATGGGTGGTTATATTCAGGACTTGATTGTTTATAAAGGAGTTGCTAAGTATACTGAGGACTTTGTAGTTCCTAGACGATCAATCTTATCTGAGGACAAAACTTATACCGATATTTCTGGATCTCAAACAGACACTCTGACTATCACATCAAGTGCTGAAGGGGCAAGTAAAATTGATTGTGTAGTATCAAATCCAAATACTGATTCTAAAGTTTCTAATCTAGCAACTTATGTTATTACTGATGCAAGATCTACTATTAAACTTGAAGGATACGGAACTTCATCTGATGCTACATTAATTGAAAAGAATTTAGATGACTCAGAGTTCACAATAACATCTAGTGATTTGAACTTTGATGATATTTGTCTCTATGCATCAGAGAAAGATTTAAATGTTGAAATTGATATGTTTGCTGGACGTGGAAGTGATACATCTAATTTCTCTGGTGGAGAGGGTGGATACTCAAGAATCCAATTTACTATGAAAAAAGATGAAGAATATATTTTAAGGGGGATTAAATCGGATTCTGCATTGTTCTTGTATAGAAAAGCATCTCTGATTTCTGTTGTTGGTGAAGGTGGATCAGCAGGAAATTCTGGACCTGGAGGAGATGGTGGTGGTGTAAATTTAGCAGGTCAGAGTGGAACTGGAAATAATGGTGATGGTGGTCAACGAGTTCCTACTGGAGAATTAACCGACTCAGGAGAATGGGGTTCTAGAGCAAATCCATCAACAGTTTATCCAGAAGATCTAGAAGATACCAGCAGTGTTGGTGGTGGATATACTATCAAGTGCTCTAAAGGAGTTTATTGGAGAGATCAAGGTAAAGGTTCTTGTGAAGATGTAGGCACAGTCAAGTTTAGATTATCTGATGGAACAGAGGTCACCAACAGTGCAATCATTGATAGAGGATTCAAGGCAGGTTATGTAATCAATAGCACTGGCGGAAAAGGTAATATAGATGGAACTGGAAATGGTGGCCACGGCGCAAGAGGTGGCATGGGTTCAGGAAATGGTGGAGGTGGAGGTGGATCAGGATATACTGATGGATCTGTCACTATCGCCAAAACTCAAGTTGGCGGAAGCACTGGATCAGCAAGAATTAATGTGAGACTTTCTGCTGGTGATTTCTATATTGATGATGAAGGCAGAATTCTCATCCTTTCAATGCGAACTTCTGGACTTGATCCAAGAAATCTTACAAAGACCACCAGTAAAGTTCTTCCTGGAACCAATACTTGTATTGATGATATTAGATGGCAGAGATTTATTGATTCTGCAAATGCTAATACAAATATTAGACTGGCAGTTACAAGAAATGAAGATAACAGAAGAATACTTGCGGTAACAAACAATAATCTTTATAAGATGAAAGTTGCCAATCGGTATCCATTACGAAGAAGTTTGACTGGATGGGAAACTTGGCAATCTTTGGTTGGTGATGGTTCATATGGACCTGACCTGCTTCTTGCTTGGGATGAAACAACTGGTTGGACTGGAACTGGTAGTGATTATTCTGGACTTTACTGGAATGCTCCTAATTCTGGATATAGTGTTGGATTTGCTTACTATGGTGGATCATCTAATCCTCCATTTGATGGATCAACATATCACTTCCCAACAGCTAACTGGTGGATCCTTCCAGATGGAGTACCAGATTTTCCATAAATAATAGAAGCATAAAAATAACTGGGGGAGAGTGAACCCAAATGGCAGTCAACAAGAATTTTGTAGTTAAGAACGGCCTTGAGGTTAATAACCAACTTTTATTTGCCGATGCGACTAATAATAAAGTCGGTATTGCAAGTACCCAACCAAATGTAGAACTTGATGTTCGTGGTGGTATTGCAGCAACGAATACCACTGTATCTGGTGTCAGCACAGTTCAGACAGAACTGAGAGTAGGTGCTGGTATCGCAGGAACAGTCTTTACTGTTCTTGGTAATGATAGTTTGGTTGGTGTTGGCACTTCGGTTCCAGCATACATTTTGGATGTCAGAGCTCCAGTCAGCACTGGTCAGACAGCACTGTATGTTCAGGGTGATGCAAGAATTACTGGTGACATCAACATTGATGATATCACTCTAGACTATGCTGATATCACCCATATGGTTGTGGGTGCTGCATCAACATTCTCAGGAGACCTTGACATCAATGCAGATATTGATGTTGATGGTACAAGTTTCCTTGATGAATTAGATGTTACTGGTCTTTCTACATTCAGAAGTAATGTAGATATAGACGCAGACGTAGATGTCAATAATAGCGTTTCAATCACTCAAGGAATTTCAGTAACTGGTATCTCCACCTTTACTGGCCTTGTAGATATTAATGGTGGTGCTGATGTTACTGGTGTCTCCACCTTTACTGACAATATTGATGCCAATGCAAGTATCGAACTTGCTGGTGGTCTTTCAGTTGTTGGAATGTCCACCTTTACAGGTATTGGAACTTTTGATACTGTCTATGCGACAGAAGCAAGAACAAGAAAATCATATCCACAAGAATTAGAAGTTACTGGAATCTCCAGTCTTGGTAATGTCAAGATCTTTAGTTCTGGTAATGCTGGTATCATTACAGCAACTGATCCATCGACTGGAATTGTTACTTACTATGGTGATGGTCAGTTCCTTCAGAACATTGTTAGTGGTGTAGGTATTGCATCTACAGATCCAAACACTGGTATATCTTCTATTGTTGGCCTTGGTGCTACGATCATCACCTTTGCTGGTCCTGGTATTTCCACAACAGCACCAATTACAGTTGATACTGCATCAGGAATTGCAACTATTACCTTCCAAGGTGGTGGTGGATCTGGAACTGGAGGATATCAAACAAATATTGTTAAGGACTCATTCACTGTCGGCGCTTCTGGTACTGATACATTCACTGCTACGAATTCTTATGCAACTGGAATGCTTGATGTATTCATCAATGGTTCTAGACTTGCTGCATCTGACTTTACAGAAACAGATGCTGATAATGGTATAGTCACTCTTGATTCTGCAGCAGTAGAAGGTGATATTGTTGAACTGGTCAACTTCCTGGTAGTTGCGATCACTGGTGACTTTGAGACACAGATTATCAAGGAAGAGTTTACAGTTACTGCTGCAACTCAATCAGTATTTGATCTTGCCAATACTTATGGTGGTGGTTATCTTGATGTTTACCTGAACGGTGTTAAGTTATCTTCTTCTGACTTTACAGAAACTGATACTGATACGATCACACTTACAACTGCAGCTAAACTTGGTGACATTGTAGAAGTTGTTAACTTTAAGAAGAGAGCAATTTCTGATTATGCAGAAATGTGGGCAGATAATTACAATGTATCTGGTATCCACACCAACTCTCCTGTTGGTGTTGGAACCTCTGTTCCAGGAGCATTTGTTGATATTCACGGTGGTCTGAATGTTGTTGGTGTTACCACACTTGGTGGCAATCTGGTAGTCACTGGTGCTGCTAGCACAAGTTCTATTGCTGGAGCACTACAACTTACTAATGCCAATGTTTCTGGTATTTCTACATTATCTATTGGAGGAGCGGGTGCTTCAGAAGCAGTTTATTTCCAGAGCAAAACTCAACCACAGGCTTCACTTAAAATTTCCCAAGCAGCAGGAAATGATCATGGTATCTTAATGACATTTACAAGTTTTGATGGTGATACAGCAACCATTGAAACTGATAGCAATTCAAACCTAATAATTGATACCTCAAGTACTTTAAACTTAAGAGCAAACACTAATAATGTTTTACAATCATCTGGTGAATCTGCAAGACTTTTTTACTCTGGGACTGAGAAACTTACAACTACTGGTGCCGGTGTAACGATTACTGGTATTTGCTCCGCAACTTCTTTCTCTGGTTCTGGAGCAAACCTCACCGACCTTAACATTCCATCAGGTTTTAATGAACTTGATGCAGCCCTGTTTAACTAAATAACTAAAAAGAATTCACAAAATGGCACTCAGAAGAACAAAACTGTTAAGTATTAAGTCAGTTACAGGTATTGCAACTGTTGGCATCTTTACTGCTGGTGCCACTTCTACTGATGCAGGAACTGCTGGAACTACCTATGTTAGAAGTGTTATTATGCATAACACTGGATTAGGAACTGCTAGAGTTTCTCTTTATGTTAATCCAGATACTAATCCTGTTACAACTGGATTTGGTGTCACTGCAAATAGAATTTTGAGAGTTGACCTTGCATCAAACGAAACAACATTCTTTGAATCAAACTATCCAATTGTTTTGACTTCAACTGATGCACTCTCTGTTGAGATTACGGCACCAGCTAGTGGTGGATCGGGAATTAGTTCTGTAGTCAACTTTATTGTAAATGGCGATACGGATATTGCATAATTATGAGTATCAAGTCATCTGGATCTCCTGATAGATCATATCATAATAAGTTTTCTAGTAGTTTTACTCCAACACCTCCAGCGCCGGCACCATCGGTTGTCTCCGCAACAGGTGGAACTAAATTTACTGATAGCGGATTCACCTATCACGTATTTACAGGTATTTCTTCAGATTTTGTTGTAACTCAAGGTGGCACTGTTGAAATCTTGATGGTTGGTGGTGGTGGAAGTGGATCTTCTTCTGGTGGTGGAGGAGGCGCAGGTGGCGTTGTTCACGACTCTACGTTAACCATTACAGACACAACTTACACCGTCCAAGTTGGTGAGGGTGGAGATTGGACTGGAACTCCTAGTTGTTCTGGTGGTAGTTCTGGTCTTCCAGGATATGCAACAACATTTAAAGATTCTGGTCCAGTAAATCTTATAGCTCTTGGTGGTGGAGGTGGTGCATATTGTACTGATACTCCATCCGCTCCAGGAACACCAGCATCACCATCTCCCGTCCCAGCAGGATCTGGTGGATCTGGTGCTGGTGGTGGTCGTGTTAATCCTGGTAATGGTTCAGGAAGACAACCTCTTGTAAATCAAGTTGGAGGATCGACAAACTTAGTAAATTATGGAAATAATGGTGGAACAGGTGGAGCTCCAGGTGGAGGTGGAGGTGGTGCCTCAGCCGCAGGAGATCCTACTGGTCCTGCTGGCGATGGCCAACCATTTACAAATTTCCCTGCACCAATATTCTCTCCTGTTAATTTTCCAGCAAGTTGGACAACTGCTGTTGGACCTACTGGTCTATTTGGTGGTGGTGGTGCCGGTGGTGGTTATCCAGATAGTTCAGGAAATTCTGGAGGATCTGGTGGTGGTGGAGATTCCGCACCATATCCAAGTACAAGTGCCGGATCTCCTGGCGAAGACCACACTGGAGGTGGTGGTGGATCTGGTGCTTATTCAGGAAATGCTGGCGGTAGTGGTGGAACCGGTGTTCTAATCATTAGATATTCCTCCACTTAATAAATACCTAAAAAAGATATAAAATGTCTATCCGCTCTATCAATAATTTTTCTCTACAAACTTTTAGAGATTATTTTGCCGTTTCAGGAAAAGACGCTCAAGATGAACCTCCTGGTCCATCAATGCAGGCAACTGGTGGAAATGTAATTAGTGAATTTACTGAGGGATCTACAGTTTATAGAGCTCATATTTTTACAGGTTCTGGTGAACTCACGATAATCGAAGGAAGTGAATCAGGTCAGTATCTTATCGTCGGTGGCGGTGGTGCTGGAGGTGGTGGATATTATTCTGGCGGTGGTGGTGCTGGTGGATATGTAACAAATGATCCTGCAGATCCTAGATATAATTCTCAACCATTAACTTTATCACCAGGACCATATAGCATTGTTGTTGGTGCTGGTGGAGCTCCTTCAGGTGGTCCAGCAGTACATAAAAATCCAGGAAATTCATCAGTTGCATTTGGACATACTGCATACGGTGGAGGTGCTGGTGGACAACCAGGATCCACTGGTGGTGACAATGGTGGTTGTGGAGGTGGTGGTGTTTATTCTAATGGTGCAGTAGGCGCAGGTAGTAAAATAACAGGATCATCCACTGATGCTCCACCACAAGGATGGCCTGGTGGATCAGGAACACCTGGCGGTGGTGCTGGTGGCGGAGGTACATATCTTTCAGGTATTAGTACAGCAGGTATTGGTATTACTGCTTCTACTCCACACGCACCTATTGGAACTGGTAGTCGTGGTGGTCAAGGACAACCATCATCATTTAGTGGCATTGCAACGCATTATGCTGCTGGAGGATCTGGTGGTCTTGTAAATGGTCCTGGAGACGAATTTTCAACTAGAGCAAGTGGAATTGGTGGTAGAGGCGCACTAAATCACAGCCCAGTCACTGCAATACCACAAACAGAAATGGCTGGAATCATTAATACTGGTTCTGGTGGAGGTGGAACTGACAAAAGAGCAACTGGTTATGATGGATCTGGTGCTGGAGCATCAGGAGTAGTTGTTGTTAGATATCCAATTGGAACTGTATCAACTGCAAAAGCAAGTGGAGGAGTTATAAGTTATACTCCAACACACACCATTCATGCATTTATGCAGAGTGGTAACTTTGTTAGCCCATCAACCTTTAGTGAAACTGTAGAATATGTTGTAATTGGTGGAGGTGGTGCCGGTGGTTGTGTTCAAGGTGCTGGTGGTGGAGCAGGTGGATATCGCACAGGTACAACTCCAATCGGATCAAGTCAGACTTGCCCTATTACTATTGGTATAGGTGGTATTTCGGATTTATTGTATGAAGATACATCTATTGATACAAAGGCAAGAGGATCTGAAACAACATTTGGAGCACCTGCTGGTAACATTATCTCAAGAGGTGGCGGCGGCGGTGCTCAGTATGGTGGTAATGGTCAAGATAGTGGCCCATCTTCAGGATCTGGTGGCGGAAGATCTGGTGGATCAGGTAGTGCAGGAACTGGAAATGGTTCTTCATTCCCAGGAACAATTGGCGCTTCTCCATCAAATGGTTGGGGACATAATGGTGGCTCTAGTGCTGGTAACCAAGGTGGTGGAGGTGGTGGTGCAGGCTCTGTAGGTGAAGATTCACCCACAACTGCCGGTGGAGATGGTGGTGCAGGTATCCAAGTTCCAACAACATTCAGACATCCTTCTGTTTCTTTAGGCACTGGTCCAACATCACCAACAGTCACTGGTGGAGACACCACCGGTAGGTATTGGGTTGCTGGTGGTGGAGGTGGTTCTTCTATTGATGATGGTGGTGCTGGTGGTTATGGCGGTGGTGGTGGCACCACTACTATTGGATATGCTGGTGGAGGAAATGGCAATAATGTCTCTGGTGCAAATCCAACACCAACACCATATAATGGAACACCTGGAGTGGATGGAACTGGGGGTGGCGGTGGTGCTGCCAGCAGATCTGGCACATCTAACCCAGGCCCCTCTAGAGGTGGTTCTGGTGGTTCTGGTATCGTTCTTCTTGCTTATCCAACATAAATATCTAAAAACAATAAAATGGGTATTAGATCACTAACAGGTACGGATAATAATCCAGATAAAAACTATGCAGATGTCTTTGCGTCTGGATCTCCCCTTGTAGCAGCGGCAGCAGAATCAGGTTTGACGGCTACCGGTGGAATAATTAGTGACTATGTTTCTGGAACTGATGTTTATAGAGTTCATAAATTTACTGGATCAGGTACGTTCACAGTAACAGAAATTGGTACTTTAGGATCTAACGTTGATATATTATCTGTTGGTGGTGGAGGAAGTGGTGGTTCATATGGAAACGATATTACCGGCAGCACCTCAGCTTATAAACCTGGTACTGTAGGATCTGCTACAACAACATCTGGTTTTCCAGCACCATTCACTGCACCTGGAGGAGGGTATGGTGGATCATATCCTGGCAATGATGGTGGCCCTGGTGGTTCTGGCGGCGGTGGAGGTGGTCCTGATGGTTCTGGTTCTGGCCCTGATGCACCAACTATGGGAAATAGTGGTGGATCTGGTACGGCGGTTGACGCTGGTGGCGGTGGAGGCGGAGCAGGAGCTAATGGACAAGATGGAATTCCATCTCCAGCTGAATTCGGTTCAGGCGGAATTGGTAAAAGAGCCTGGGATGATGGTGGTGCTCCCTTCAGTTTAGGCGCAAAAGGACCAACACCTGGTGCCTGGTTTGCTGGTGGTGGTGCAGGAGGTGGTCGTGAACCCTCTGGTATATTTGCTTATGGTGGTGGTTGGGATGGAACAGCGAGAGTTCCAAATTACAGTAGTGGACCATTTGCTGGTGGAGGCACCGGTGGTGGTAGTGGTCCTAGACCATCTGCACTTAACATTGTAGGTCCAGAGGGCCAAGGTCAAGATGGATTTAATAACACTGGCGGCGGTGGCGGCGGTGGTGATAGAGGAAATGGTGCTGGTCACGGTGGCGGTGGTGCTGGTGCATATAACGAATCAACAGGCGTCCCAGTTTCAACATCTCCTGGAGAATATAAAATTTACATTGGTGCTGGTGGAGCAGGAATTAACACAAATAGTGGTAGAGGCGGATCTGGAGTATTTTTAATTAGATATCCAATTGCATCATTAACTGGAACTGCGAAGGCAACTGGTGGTGATATCAGTTTCTATAATGGAAAGACGATTCATACCTTTACGAATAGTCAAACTATTGATTTCCCAGCATCATTTAGCGAAACTGTAGAATATGTCATTGTCGCTGGCGGCGGTGGTGGTGGTGGATCACAAGGTGGTGGCGGTGGTGCCGGTGGTTACATCACTGGAAGCGTATCAGTTTCTGGACCAATACCTGCTTGCCAAGTCATCATCGGTGCTGGCGGTGGGGGAAGAAGTCCAGGTTATTCCGCCTCTGTTACCACCACTGCTAGCACCCCGTATATGCAGGGAGGAGAAACAAGATGGGAACTCCCATCTGCCATTTCAGTAACAGGTGGTGGAGGTGGTGCCACTTATGGTGGAGATAATCCAGGTTGGGGTGATGGCCTTGATGGTTCTGGTGGTGGTAATTCCGGTGGTGGTTCTCCAACCGCTGGTGGAGGTAGTGGATCATATGGAAATCCTGGTGGCACTTCGGCAGGAAATGCTGGATCAGGTGGTGGCGGTTCTGGTGCTGCAGGTGGAGACTGTCCTGGCTCTGGTGCTGGTGGAAACGGTGGTGATGGTACACAAGTTCCTGCAACATTCCGAAATCCAATTGTAGTTTATAGTGGACAACCAACCAATGCACACCACTTAGCTGGTGGTGGTGGAGGTGGTTCAATATCTAGTCCAAATACTGGTGGCACTGGTGGTGCTGGCGGAGGAGGAACTGGTGGTAGTCCCACATCAGGAACACCAGGGAACACTAGAGGAACTGCAGGTTATCAGGGTACTGGTGGCGGTGGCGGCGGTGGTGGACCTGCTGGCGGCGATCACGGAGGATCCGGTGTTCTTCTTATTGCATACCCAACCTAATTGACATCTTAAGAAATGCCATATATAATGGGTCTGAACATATTATACGTATATGGCATTTCAATCTGTTTGGTATTTTTCGGATTTGCCCGAAGATGTAGTAGATATTATTGAGAGCAATCTGAGTGAAACATTTGATGCTCAGATGGCTGACTCTAAACTTCACGGAGATGCTCTCAATAAAGAGAAGCGGAACTCTCAAAATGCATGGATCCCAACAACTCACTGGGTGGGTGGATTTATGTGGCACTATATTGAACGTGCAAACCGTGAGAACTTCCTGTATGATCTGCGGTGTATTGATGGAGAATCAATGCAATACACCAGGTATCAAGAGGGTCAGTTCTACGGATGGCACAATGATGCAGGTCTTGCAACTCAATACAAACCAGTAAGTGTTGGTAATCGTGCAGAAGGTTTGGGACAAGACTTTGTGAATGAGAATATTGAAATGGTTCGTAAACTGTCTTTTGTGATGCAACTTTCAGATCCTGATGATTATGAGGGTGGTAACCTGCAACTTCTTGATGAAGCTGGTAAGAGTTATATCGCACCCCGTAAGCGTGGAACAGTTATTTTGTTTGACTCTCGTACACAACACCGAGTTCTGAAAGTAACAAAAGGAACTCGTAAGTCTATCGTTGGATGGACCGTTGGCCCCCGCTGGAAGTGAGGTAAAAATGGCAGAACAAATGAGCGAACTGCAACTTATGCTGCAGGAGAAAACTAATACAGGAACTGCCTGGACTCGTAATGAAAAGTTTGAAAAAGATGGATATCTTGTAGTCAAAGATCTTTGGGATCCTGAAGAACTTTACCACCCAGTTCCTGAAAAAAAGGGGCAGTATAACTATTATGATAA
>MDTE01160775.1_pt1 | contig 12082 bp, 12 predicted proteins | sample 811231 | NCBI WGS metagenome assembly MDTE01 (sample SAMN05326651, study PRJNA326480) | marine metagenome | isolation source: seawater | place: Indian Ocean: Red Sea | collected 2010
ATTTTCTAATCTTGACCTTGTATCCTCTGCTTTTAAGCAAATAAGCTAGTGATGCAGATGATAAACCTTTGCCTAATGATGAGACCACACCGCCAGTTACAAAAATATAACGCGCCATGGAATTTCTTTATATGTTAATCAGCAAAATTGTAAAACACTTAATTACTTAGATTTTGGAATTTTAGGTAAATTATCCTCTTTTTTTTCAATTTTATCTAATACGGAGTTTGTTTTTGTTTCCTCTCTATGAAGAGCAGTTAGCGATATGCTGGTTACTATAAACAAAAATGCAATTATAGATGTAAACTTTGTCAAAAAACTTCCGGCACTTCTTGAGGACATTAGAGAATCACTACCCGACCCTATTCCTAAGGCTCCCCCCTCAGATTTTTGCAACAAAACTGATCCAATCAATAAAATTGCAAGTATAACATGAATTGTTAAAATTATATTTTCCACGAAAGCTAATTATAATACTTTTTAATAATATCAATGAAATTTTTGTATTTTAAAGAAGCACCACCTATCAAAAAACCGTCACATAAGTCGATATTTTTTAGTTCATTAATATTTTTGGGAGAAACAGAACCTCCATATATTACTGTGGCTTTTATTTTAAATTCATTTTTTAAATATTTTTTTAATTTAAAAAAAAAATTATTTAAATATTTATTTTTTGGAATAATGCCTGTTCCTATGGACCAAATGGGTTCGTAGGCAAATATAATATTTTTTAAATATTTTTTATTTTTCTTTAAACTTAACTGTAATTGACTCTTTACTTTAATTAATGATTTATTATTTTTATAATCTTTTAAATTTTCACCTACACATAAAATAACTTTTAGGTTATTTTTAACCGCCATTCCAATTTTTTGACTTATGTGTTCTTCAGTATCACCATTAAATCTTTTTTCTGAATGACCAATAATTACAAATTTACAATTAAGGTCCTTTAACATTTTAGAACTAATTTGACCTGTGCATGGACCAAAATCAAAAGCTTCATTTGAAGTATCTTGTGCTCCAATTTTAACTTTTTTTAAATTATAATTAGTTAATGCTAAGCCTAAAATGGTATATGGAATACAAAAGATACAATTCAAACCACTTATTTTATTCTTTTTTTTTAAAAAATTATCTATAATTGAAATTTGATTAAGATCCGCCTTTAATCCGTTCATTTTCCAATTGGCAATAAAGTATTTTTTTGAATGCATTTTTTTTTTATTAAGGTAAATAACTTTCTTCTACCAAAAAAAAATGAAAAGCTTAACAAAAAAAATATTTATAACAATTATAACGGGAATAATTATCATAGTTTTGGGTGCCTGGGGTATGGGCGACTTGTTTTCCTCAGGTAATAAAAATGTCGTGGCAGAGGTTGGGGACAAAAAAATCTATATTAAGGATTATTTAAACTATGCAAGATTATATCTCAGAAAAAAAAATAATAATAATCTTTCAAATCGAGATCATGACATTATTTTAAACGGTTTAATTTCAGAAAAAATTTATGAAAAGTTTGCAGAAGATTTAAATATAAAAATAAATGATAAGTCTTTAGCTTTTTTTATCAAAAATGACAAAAATTTTAAAGATGAAAATGGTAATTTTTCTAGAGTAGAATATGAAAAATATTTACTTATAAATAATTTAAATCCAAAAACTGTAGAAAATTTTTATAAAAAAGAGTTAATAAAAAAAATTTCAATTGAGGTTTTTATAAATGGCATTAATGATACAGAATATCATAAATTAAAAATAAAAAATGATTTCTTAAAACAAGTTGGAATAAAATATTATAATCTTAATATTTCAAATAAGATTAGTGAAAAAGAAATAAATAAATATTTTAGTAAAAATAAAGATAAATTTTCTTTAGGACAAATGAGGAGTGGTAAATACGCAAATCTTAATTACCGCAACCTTGGATTTAAAGAAGAAAATGATGAATACTACCAGACAATAGATAACATCGAGAATGATTTAATAAATAACTTAAATTTTGAGGATATAATAAAAAAATATAAACTAAAAATAGAAACAATAGAAAAAATTAATAAGAATGGAATTAATCAAGAAAGAATAAAATCTACCAAGAATTATTTTTCCAATGCTATTTTTAAACTAGATAAAAATTTCAATACTGAAATTTTTGATTTGAATGGTGCAAAATACTTAATCAATCTAGATAAAATTGAAAAAAATCAAATTTTGGAATTGAACGAACAGCTAAAAAAAGAAATAGTAAAAATAATTAATTTTCTGAAAAATAAACAATTATTAAAAAAAATTACAAAATCTCAAAAACCTAATTATTTTTTTAACTTAGCAAAAACCAATAATATTAAAATTAAAGAAGTTTTTTTCAAAAATATTTTAGACGATAAAGAAATATTTCATAGAAAAAATATGGAGAAAATATTTTCGACAAATATAAACACAAATTTAACCTTCATCCAAAATGAGAGCATTTTCATTGTTAGAGTTGAAAAAATTTCTAAAAATAAGGATAAAATTAAAAATTTAGATAAAGCTGTAAGTGATCAAGTTAAGCAAGATTTTAAAGCTTTGCTACTTAGAGATTTAGATAAATATTTAATAAAAAAATACCCTTTAAAATTAAATAAAAAAGTATTTGATCAAGTAAAAAAAAGTATCTGATGAAATACCTATCAAAAAAAGATTTTGAAAAATTCAAAAAAAAAAATAATTTTTCTTTATGCTATATAATAGAAAAAAAAGCTAATTTAGCAAAAATTGAGCTACTCATAGAAAATGTTTTACGCAAAACAAATTCATTTATTTTTGAGTCTGTTGAAAAAGCCAAAACGAGAGGGAGATATACTATATTTGGTTTTCATCCAGATCTTATTTTAGAAATAAAAAATCAAAATATCTCAATTAATAAAAGGAAAATTTCAAATAAATTGTCACCAAAGAAATTTTTAGAAAATTTTGTAAATAGATTTAATTATCAAGTTCCTTCAAGTTTGCCACCTATGTCTACACTATTATCTGGTTATCTCGGCTATGATATGATTAGGTATTTTGAAAAAATACCGGATAACAATATTGATGATCTTAATATTCCAGATGTAAAACTTATAAGACCTACTTTTATATACATACATGATAATCAAACTAATAAGCTATTTTATATAAAGTTAAAATTTAACAAAAATAGTAGTTATTCAAAAGAAATAAAAGATTTACAAAAACAAATTATTTTTGATTTAATACGTTTCCCAACTAAAAAAGTAATAAAAAAAAATTCTAAGGACAAAAAAATAAAATCTAACTTTACCAAAAAAAAATTTATAAATTTAGTAAAAAAAGCAAAAAAATATATATCAATAGGTGATGTATTTCAGGTTGTTTTGAGTCAGAGATTCGAAAAAAAATTAAACAACGACCCACTTGAAATTTATAAAAAAATTAGAAAAACAAATCCTTCTCCATTTTTATATTATTTTAATTTTGATGAATTTCAAATAATTGGAAGCAGTCCTGAAATTTTAGTGAGAGTGAGAAAAGATATAATTACAATTAGGCCAATAGCTGGTACCAGAAAAAGAGGAAAAAACAAAAGAGAAGATGATAATTTAGCGAGAGACCTATTGAATGATCCAAAAGAATTATCAGAACATCTTATGCTTTTAGATTTAGGAAGAAATGATGTTGGCAGAACCGCTGTTGAAGGGACTGTGAAAGTTAACGAAAAATTCAAAATAGAGAAATACTCACATGTAATGCATATTGTTTCGAATGTTTATGGTAAATTTAAAAAAAATATTTCATTAATAAATGGTCTTTTCAGTGGTTTTCCTGCAGGTACAGTGTCTGGTGCACCAAAAATAAGAGCTATGGAAATAATTGATGAGTTAGAAAATAGAAAAAGAAAACTATATGCAGGCGGGGTTGGTTATTTTTCTGGTAATGGCGACATGGACACTTGCATAGCTTTACGAACAGCCTTAATTAAAAATAAAAAAATCTATGTTCAGGCAGGTGCAGGAATAGTTGCTGATAGCATTCCTGAAAAAGAATACCAAGAAACAATAAATAAAGCCAAGGCGCTTTTAGAGGCTTCAAAATGAAAATTGCATTAATTGATAATTACGACAGTTTTACTTTTAATATTTTTCACTATTTAAAAAATAAAAAATGTGAAGTTGAAATATTTAGAAATGATAAATTTAAAATAAAACAAATTAAAAATTTTGATAAAATTGTAATTTCACCAGGCCCAGGAAACCCAAGAAATGCCGGTAAATGTTTAAAATTAATTAATTTTTTTTACGATAAAAAACCTATATTAGGAATTTGTCTGGGCCATCAAGCCTTAGGTCAAGCATTTGGTAGTAAAATTATCAAGGCAAAAAAGCTGATGCATGGCAAAATTAGTAAAATTAAAATTTGTAAAAAGAGTTGTATTTTTAAGAATATCCCTAAAGTTATTCGAGCAACAAGATATCACAGTTTAATTATTGATAAAAAAACTCTTAATAAATCGTTTGAAATAATAGCTCAAACTGAAGATAATGTAATAATGGCAATTCAACACAAAAAATATAAATTATTTGGAATTCAATTTCATCCTGAAAGTTATAAAACAAAATATGGACAAAAAATTATAAATAATTTTATTGCTTTATGAAGATAGATAAAATCGTAAGAAAAACCTTAGATAAAATTTCATTAACAGTCGATGAAGCTGAAATTCTTTTTCGAGAAATTATGGATGGCAAATTATCAGATGAGGTATTAAAAAAAGTTTTACTCAGCTTATCAAATAAAGGTGAAAGCATTGAAGAAATTACTGGTGGAGCTAAAGTTTTAAGAGAAAAGGCTACAAAAGTGTCTGTAGTGGGGAATTTGATTGATACATGTGGGACCGGGGGTGACGAAAAAAATACAGTGAACATTTCCACAGCGTCCGCCTTGGTTCTTGCAAGTATGGGTCATAAAGTTGCCAAGCATGGAAATAGAAGTATTTCATCAAAATCTGGGTCAGCTGATGTATTAGAAGTTTTAAATGTTGATATAAATTTAAATTCTAAAGGAGTGGAAGACGCCTTAAATAATAAGAACTTTGCTTTTATGTTTGCTCCAAATTTCCACTCCGCAATGAAAAATGTAGCTAATGCAAGAAAGGAACTAAAAAGAAGAACCATATTTAATTTATTAGGTCCACTATGCAATCCTGCAAATGTGAATAGACAATGCATAGGAGTGTTTTCACTAGATGTTTTAGAAAAATATATACAGGTTATAAAAAATCTAAACACAGTTAGAGCTTGGGTATTTCATAGCTATGATGGTTTAGATGAAATATCAATTTTTAATAAAACAAAAGTATATGAGCTCAAAAATAAAAATATTTCTTCATTTGAAATTGATCCGCAGGAAATTATTAAAAAAAAATATGATTTTGAGGAAATAGTTGGTGGTGACGCAAAATATAATGCTGAAAAAATTTTAGAGGTATATAATGGGAAAGATGGAGCCTTACTTGATATCATTTCTTTAAATGTTGCTGCCGGATTAATTGTTTTAGATCAATTTGATAGTATTAAAGATTCTTTTGTATTTACAAAAAAACATATTAATTCAGGTAAAGTTTTAAGTTATTATAATACTTTAAAAAAATGAGTATTTTAGAAAAAATCATTGTTGACAAAAAGAAAGAGGTCGAAAATGATAAGTTGCAATTTCCAATTGATGAACTTAAGACGAAAATAACTAAAAAAAGTAAAAGCTTTTCTAAATGTCTTAAAGAATATGAAAACAAAAATACTCCAGCTATAATTGCTGAAATCAAAAGAGCAAGTCCATCAAAAGGTATTCTGGTAAATAATTTTGATCATTTAAATATAGCTAAGGAATACGTAAAAAATGAAGCGGCGTGCATATCTATTCTTACTGAGAAAAAATATTTTTTAGGAAACAAGCAGTTTGTAAAAGACATAAAAGAAAAATTTAATATACCAATTTTAAATAAAGACTTTTTTATTGACCCATATCAAATCTTTGAAGCAAATAAAAATGGTGCTGATTGCATACTTATAATAATTAATTCAACAGACGAAAATTTAGTAAAAGATTTAATAAACGTTTCAAACGAATTGGGTATGGATTTTATACTTGAAATACATAATGAAAAAGAAATGGAAACTGCTTTAAAATATGATGAAGGAATTATAGGAATTAACAACAGAAATCTTGAGAACTTTAACGTGTCTCTAGATAATACTATTAGAATATTTAAAGAGTTTGAAAGCTCATTAAAAAATAAATTATTAATTTCTGAAAGTGGTTTCAAAAGTAGAGATGACCTTTCTAAAATTAAAAGTGAAACAGGTATAAACAATTACTTAATAGGTGAATCACTTTTAAAATCCAATTCAATCAAAGAGTGTTTTCAAAAATTTATAAAATAAACTATTGAATTTATTGATTTATTTGTATTTGCAATTTTAATAGAACTTTTATAGAACAAAAAAAGTTTAGGTTTTGTTCTATGCTTACAAAAAAACAAAAAAATTTACTGATTTATATCAACGAGAAGTTGAAAAATGATGGTGTATCACCTTCTTATGATGAAATGAGAGAATCTTTAAATTTAAAATCCAAATCAGGAATTCACAGATTAATTTCAGCTTTAGAGGAACGTGGCTTTGTAAAAAGACTTGCGCATAAAGCCAGAGCATTAGAAGTAGTAAAATTACCTGAAAATGCTGGTATAAAAGATCTATATAATAATTTCACGCCAAGCATAATATCTGGTGGTCTTGATAAAAAAAATAATACAAAGAATAATAACAAGTTTATTCCTGTTATAGGAAAAATTGCAGCTGGTTTGCCAATTGAAGCAATAGAAAATGAAAACGAGAGTATACCCTATCCTCCTAGTCTTAATAATAAAAACGAAGAGTTTTATGGACTTAAAGTCGAGGGAGACAGTATGATTAACGCTGGGATAAACGATGGTGATACCGTTATAATAAAAAAAACTAACACAGCTGATAGTGGAAAAATAGTAGTTGCTCTTATTGACGATCATGAAGCAACTCTTAAAAGACTCAGAAAAAAAACTAATTCTATAGCGCTAGAAAGTGCGAACCCTGCTTATGAAACAAGAATTTTTAATCCTGAACGAGTAAAAATTCAAGGCATATTAGTATCTCTTTATAGAAACTTTTAGATTTATAATATACTACTCTGGTATTATTATGGTAATAACTAGATTTGCTCCATCACCAACAGGTAATTTACATATCGGCGGTGCAAGAACCGCATTATTCAATTTTCTTTATTCAAAAAATCAGCAAGGGAAATTTTTATTAAGAATTGAAGATACTGATAAGGATAGATCTAAAAAGGAGTTTGAAAGTCAGATAATATCAAGTTTAAAATGGTTGGGAATAGATTTTGACGGTAAAGAAATTTATCAATCAAATAATATTACAAAACACATTGATGTAGCTAAAGAACTTTTAAAAAAAAGACATGCCTATAAATGTTATTGTCTACCGGAAGAATTGGAGCAAGAAAGAAATCAAGCCGTGGCTAAGGGAGTAAATTATATATATAGTGGTAAATGCAGGAGCCTTAAGGAAGAAAAAGATAAACCATTTGTAATTAGATTAAAAATAGAAAAAAATAAAAAAATAATTCTTTATGATGGAGTTCAAGGAAATGTTGAAATAGATACGAATACAATTGAAGATTTTATAATATTAAGATCAGATAATTCACCAACATACAATTTGTCTGCTTCTGTAGATGATAAAATAATGAATATAAGCCATGTTATAAGGGGAGATGATCATAAAATTAATGCAATTAAACAAATTATATTATTTCAATATATGGGATGGAAAGTTCCAAAATACTTTCACATTCCACTTATACATTCATCTGAAGGTAAAAAATTATCTAAAAGAGACAATGCATCAACAACAGATGATTATAAAAAAATTGGTATTCTACCTATAGCGCTAAGAAATTACCTTTTAAGATTAGGATGGTCTTACAAAGATAAAGAAATATTTAATAATGAGGAAAGTATAAAATTTTTTAACTTAAAAAATATTGGCAAATCGCCGTCTAAATTAGATTTTGAAAGAATTAAATCATTAAATGAATATTATATTAAAAATTTAAATGAAAAAGATCTTTATAATTATTTTGTTAATTTTTTAAATGAGTATAAAGAAAAAATAGATGAAAAGTATTTAAAAATTATTTTTGAAAATTTAAATATTTTAAAAAATAAAGCTAAAACGCTTGAGGATATCTTTAATAATTCACGATTTATTTTTGACTACGATCATACTTTAATATTAAAAAGTAATTTAATTACTGAAAAAAACAAAGTTTATTTAAGAGATTTTCTTAAAGAAATATCAGAAATAGAAGGTTATTGTAATAATAAAATATTAGAAATTTCAGAAAGTGTCTTAAAGAAAAATAATATTAAATTCAAAGAACTTGGTGAGCCACTTAGGATGATATTGACTGGCTCATCCAAAGCACCAAGTATAAAAGAAATTGTTAAAATACTCGGAAAAGACGAAACTATTTCACGACTAAAAAAGTACATATAAATTAGACATTGACAGACAAAACTGATAATAAGCTGTCGCAATGAGTAGTAACGCAAAATTAAAAATTGGAAATAAAGAGTTTGATTTTCCTATTAAAAAAGGTTCAGTAGGTCCATCAGTAATCGATGTTTCCAAACTTTATGCTGAAACAGACCATTTTACACTTGATCCAGGTTTTACATCAACAGGAAGCTGCGAATCTTCGATTACATATATAGATGGTGATAAAGGCCAATGTTATTACAGAGGCTATCCAATGGATGTGCTCGCTGAAAAAAGTAATTTTTTAGAAATTGCATATTTGCTTTGGTACGGAGAACTACCAACTAAATCAGAATGGAGTGAATTTTCGAGTGCAATAAAAAATCATACAATGGTTCACGAGCAAATCAGAGTATTTTTTAATGGTTTTCGTAGAGGGGCTCATCCAATGGCAATCATGGTTGCTTCTGTAGCTGCATTGTCTGCCTTTTATCCTGACTCAATAAATATAAAAGATCCAGAGCAAAGGCGTATTTCGGCAAGAAGAATGGTTGCGAAAATTCCTACATTAGCAGCCATGGCATATAAATATAGCTTAGGTCAACCGTTCGTATACCCTGATAACTCGTTACCATATTCAGAAAACTTTATGCAAATGTGTTTCGCAGTTCCTGCGGAAAAATATAAAATTAATAAAGTTTTTGCGAATGCATTAGATAAAATTTTCATTTTACATGCTGATCACGAGCAGAACGCGTCTACATCGACTGTAAGATTAGCAGCATCATCTGGGGCTAATCCGTTTGCTTCAATTTCAACTGGATTTACATCATTATGGGGACCACTGCATGGTGGGGCTAATGAAGCTGCTCTAAATATGCTGAAAGAAATTGGTGATGTCAAAAATATTCCTAATTATATCAAAAAAGCTAAAGATAAAAAGGATCCATTTAAATTGATGGGTTTTGGGCATAGAGTTTATAAAAATTATGATCCACGTGCTAAAGTAATGCAAAAAACTTGTCACGAAGTTTTAAATGAAATTGGAAATACAGATAATAAATTACTTCAAGTTGCTAAAGAACTTGAAAAAATTGCTTTAAATGACGAATATTTTATTGAAAAAAAATTATACCCAAACATTGATTTTTATTCAGGGATAACCCTAAGTGCAATGGGCTTTCCTACAACTATGTTTACGGTATTATTTGGTTTAGCAAGAACAGTTGGGTGGTTAGCGCATTGGAAAGAAATGATGGTAGATCAAAAAACAAGAATTGGAAGACCAAGACAGCTTTATACAGGGCCTAGTCCAAGAGAATTTAAAGAGTTAAATAAAAGATAATTAATTTAGATTTTTAATTAAATCATCAGCAATTTGTTTAGAAGTATTTTTATTAGATAGTTCTTTTAAAACAATGCTATAATCATTTACCAAATCTCTTAACTTATTTTTATTTTGAAAAAATTCCTCTAGTTTGGAGATAATATTTTTTGAATTACAATTTCCTTGTATAAACTCAGGTATTATTTTTTTATTTGCAATAATGTTTATTATATTAATATATTTTACTTTAACAAACGGCCTGATAATAAAGTAATTTATCCAACTAAGTTTGTATATTGTAATGAATGGAACTTGTAATTTACACAAGTCTAGACTTATTGTTCCTGACTTGGCTACTGTCACTAAAGAATTTTTAAAATATTCTGTTTTTAATTTTTCATCAGTATTAACAAAGAAAGTAATATTTTTAAAATCAACTAAATATTCTCTTACAATATCCGATGTGCCTTCAGTCACGGCAAAATGATATCTAAATTGATTATTATATTTTTTAATAATCTCTAAAAAAATGGGCATAAAGATATGTATTTCTTTTTTTCGACTACCGGGGCAAAATGAAATAATTTTTTTTTCAATACTAGAATCATAAGTTAAGTTCTTAAAATTTTCAAAGAAAGGGTGACCAACAAAATCACTATTAATAGAGTATTTGTCAAAATATTTTTTTTCAAATTTAAATAGTAAATAAATTTTATCAATTAATTTTCTTATACTATGACCTCGACTTTCTCTCCAAGCCCAAATTGAAGGGGCAACAAAATGAAAGAATTTTGTTTTAATTTTTTTTCTTTCTTTTATTTTTTTAATGACTTGAAAAACAAAATCTGGGGAATCTACTGAAAAAACAATATTAGGTTCAAAATTCTCAATACTTTCAACAGTTTGATCAATCTTTTTTTTTATATAAACAATATTTTTAATAACATCTGTAATTCCAAAAAAAGTAATATCTTTGTTTTCAAATGGTCCGTCTATACCTTTATTTTTCAATTTTGATCCAACAATACCTTTAATATCAACATTTTTTATATCTATGTAATCTATAATTTTAGATGCTAAAATATCACCTGATACCTCGCCTGTTATAACAAAAATTTTTTTTTTCATTATGATGCAGTTATAAAAAAACCATGCTTATTGGCCAGTTTAATTGCTCTTTCTTGATCCAGAAATATATTTTGATTTTTTTTTAAAAAAATACCATTTAACTTAGATTTGATACATAATTGCACAGTTTTATAACCTATAGTCGGCAAATCATAACTCAAACTTTGTTTTTTTTTTGGCAGTTTAATTAAAACGCCTGATTTATCCGAAATTTTCAATCTAATTTTTGCAACTCTTTTTAACATTTCATCTGTTCCTTCAGCCGCTTCAATTGCCATAACATAACCTTTATCTAGTAATATCCCTTGAGCGATATCAAATTTACTTAAAGTATCTAGAATTTTTTTTCCTTTTAAAAAATCTTTTATATCTTCCGAAGAGGGTTTGATTTTAGTAATGGTTTTATTAACTAATAAATGCTTGCAATATATATGACTATCAATAACTTTAATATTATTCTGTTTTAAGATTTGTGTTGCAAAATTTAAAATATTCCCGTCACCTTTTTTAAATGCTTTTATTAATTTGGGTAAATAAGAAATAGCCTTTAAATCAAATTTAAGATTACTTAAATTTGGTCGCTTAACATAACCCGCAAAAATTACTTTTCTTATCTTATTTTTTTTTAATATATTTAATATTTTTCCAAATTGACCTAATTTTATATCTAGTGAGCCTTTAATTTTTTTATCTGAGAGATTGAAAATAATATATTTTTTTTTATTTTTATTTAATGATGAGAAAATTTCTTTCGGTAAACTACCACTACCTGCAAAAATACCAATCATTTTAAAGGTCTACAAATATCTCTGTTCGGGTTTTTTTTATTAATGAATTCTAACAAATTTATATTTAATTCAGTGTTAGTTTCTAATTTTAGAACAAATTCTTTCATATTGTCTGCTTCAAACAATTTTTGAATTATTTTTTTATAACTCTCAATCTCGTTATTTTTAAATCCTTTACGCTTAAGTCCAATTAAATTAATATTTTCAAAATATGATCTGTTACCTTTAACCACTGTATAAGG
>MDTE01163494.1_pt1 | contig 12081 bp, 14 predicted proteins | sample 811231 | NCBI WGS metagenome assembly MDTE01 (sample SAMN05326651, study PRJNA326480) | marine metagenome | isolation source: seawater | place: Indian Ocean: Red Sea | collected 2010
AATGGCATACATAGGAAGAGAACCAATTTACGGAAAGTTTGAAAGACAGTCATTAACGACTGACGGTTCAACTACAACTTTTACATTAAATTATACGATTGGTTCAGCAGCTTCAATATTAGTTAATGTTGCAGGTGTTGTACAAGAGCCTGGTGTTGCCTATACTTTAGGAAATGGTGGAACACAAATAGTTTTTTCAGCTGCTCCTGCTTCAACAGATAATGTTTATCTAGTATTTTTAGGTGTATTAACAGATGTTGCAGTTATTGATTCAGGTTCAATTACAAATCAAACAGAATTAGGTTCAACTGATAATGGCGATTTACTTTTAGTTTATGATACATCAGCTGGAGATTTAAAAAAAATACAAACACAAAATTTAGTATCACCTAGTAATAAAGTTTTAGACGCTGACTCTGACACACAAATTCAAGTTGAAGAAAGTTCAGATGAAGATGTTATTAGATTTGATACAGGCGGTACAGAAAGATTTACAATGTCATCAGCAGGTAAAATTGCTTATGGCACAAACGGTGGTGGTTATATACATAATGCAACCGTAGCAAACAGTTTTTCACTTTCGAGTGAAAATATGATATTGGCAGGTCCAGTATCAGTATCAGGTACAATTACAGTTGACAGCGGTTCAACTTTAGTTGTAGTATAATTAAATAAACTAACTTTGGCTTGACTTTAGAGGCAAGTCATCATATAGGAGAAAATAAAAAATGGCGCATTTCGCAAAACTAGGTATCAACGGCAAAGTTCTTTCAGTAGAAGTTGTCGCTGACGCAGACACACAAGGAGCTGACGGTACTGAATTAGAATCAGTAGGTATTGACTTCTTAAATAAAGTTCACGGTTGGCCTTTATGGGCAAAAACTTCTTACAATACAAGAGGTAACAAATACTATAACGCAGACGGTTCCGAAGGTGACGCTTCAAAAGCGTACAGAGGTAACTATGCAGGTATTGGTTTTACTTGGGACGAAGATAATCAAATATTTTGGCCTGCTCAACCACACGCAAGTTGGACAAAAAATACTTCAACTGCTGCTTGGCAAGCACCAATAACTAGTCCATCAGTAGTGGATGACGGTGCAGACCCGGTTGTTTGGGTTTATAATATTTCATGGGACGAGGCTGCTTATCAAGCGGACAACACAAAAGGTTGGAAAGCTACTAAATCAAATGTTGACGGTTCAGCACACGCTGACGCTGCTAAAACATATGATTGGAATGGCTCTGCTTGGGTAGAAGCGTAATCTTTATATAATTAAAAAGTGAGGTGATATTATGCTTGAAAAAAAGCAATTACATGAGTTGTTTATAATTACTGGCAAAATTGATGATGTATCAGCAGTTAATATTAATATGCTTAAAAACCATATTTTATCTAACTGGACATTAAACAATAGAGTTAGTGATAACGACTTTAAGTATGAACATGATTACAGTAAAGTGCCTTATCACCAACACATTCAATGGGTGCAGGATTACATAAGAGACCATTATCGAATAGAATATGGTCGTACTTTGTGTCCTGTTCCCAAAAATAGTGTTGCAGGTATAGTACAAACTGAAAATGAGAAAATTAATACTCATAATCATTTAGACGCATTTGATTTACATGGCTCGCCAGATATTTCATGTTTGTATTGTGTTCAATCAGGTGAAAAAGAAGCTTCAGTAACTTTTGACTACAATGATGGTAGAAGAAAAGGCTGGAGTTGGAGAGTGCCAATGAAAAAAGGACAATTTATTTTGTTTTCTTCAGAAATGAATCATTATATAGGTAAAAATCAAAATAAAGACTTTTTGATTAATTTATCATTTAAGTATCATTTAGTTTAGGACATAAATAATGGTAGAGGTTAAAAAACATTTATGGCACTTACAAAATTACCAAAGGCAGGTTTAGCAACTGGCTCAGTATCAACGAGTCAGATAGAAGACGGTACTATTCAAAATCAAGAGTTTGAAGATAGTACACTTACAAGTGCTAAATTAGCCGACTCTACCATAGCAAACGCAAAACTTTCAAATTCAACATTTACTCTTAACGGACAATCAATAGCTTTAGGTGCTTCAGGCACTTTTTTTGACGGTGAATTAGTTGAATGGCAATCAGTTATAACGGCTGATGGTTCTACAACTACAACAGCAGTAGCAGGTAAAGGTTATTTTATTGATACTACAAGTGCTACTCATACGATAAATTTACCTTCAAGTGCGGCTATCGGTGATACAATTTCAATAAAAGATTATGCAGGAAATTTTGGCTCAAATAAAGTAATAATAGGTAGAAATGGTCATAACATTCAAGGTGCTGCTAGTGATTCACAATTAACAACCAATCGAGCTTCAGTAACATTAGTTTATGTTGACGCAACAAAAGGTTGGTTATATACAAACGAACATAATGTTGCCGATTTACAAGTAGCTAATTACACAGAGGCCACAGGCGGTACGGTATCAACTTCAGGTGATTATAAAATTCATGTATTTAATTCAACAAGTAATTTTGTTGTATCACAAATAGGAAATAATCCTAGTAATCCATCAGGAGGACCTAATACAGTTTCATATCTTGTTGTCGCTGGCGGCGGAGGGGGTTCAAAAGATTCAGGTGGCGGAGGTGGCGCCGGAGGTTTTAGAGAAGGCCGAGATATTGCTCCATCATACACAGCTTCACCATTAAATTCAGGTTCAGGTTTAACAATTACAGCTCAAACATATCCTGTAACAGTAGGTGCTGGCGGTGCTGACCAAACTGGTCCAAATTCTAGTAATAAAGGTAATCCTGGTTCAGACTCAACATTTTCAACTATCACATCTGCTGGAGGCGGAGGTGGTGGCGCAGGCGGAGGGCAAAATGATTCTACTAAACAAGCAGGCTTAAATGGCGGCTCTGGCGGCGGAGGTGGTTCAGGTCCATCAACTCAAGGTAGTGGTGGTTCAGGTAATACACCACCTGTAAGTCCCTCACAAGGAAACTCTGGAGGAAATTCATCAACAGGTACAGGTAATGCAGCCGGCGGTGGCGGAGGAGCTGGTGCTTCAGGTAGTAACGGTTCAAATCCACCTAGAACAGGTGGAAATGCAGGCGCAGGTGTGGCTTCATCTATAACAGGTTCATCTGTAACAAGAGCTGGAGGTGGCGGCGGTGGCGGCTACGAAGGCGGAGGCGGTTCAGCAGGTTCAGGCGGTGGCGGAACCGGAGGTTCAGATTCAAATACATCAACTGCTGGTAGTGCAAATACTGGTGGCGGTGGAGGAGGCGGTAACGGTTCTTCACCAAATTGTGGTAAAGCAGGTGGTTCAGGTGTTGTAATAATTAGATATAAGTACCAAAACTAATATAAATAGTAAAAAGAGATAAAACATGGCATTAACAAAAGTAACAAAATCAGGTCTTGCAGACGATTCAGTTGACGCTTCTAAATTAGAAGACGGTACAATTGTAGCTGCCGATATAAATGATGGTACAATTACAAATGATAAATTAGCCGGTTCTATTACAAATGCAAAATTAGCAAATTCTTCAATTACAGTAAATGGTTCTGCCGTATCATTAGGTGATTCTATTACAAGTAAACATATTAACTGGCAAGCAGTTGTAACTGCTGATGGTTCTACTGAAACAACAGCTACAGCTGGTTATGGATATTTCATTGATACAACAAATCATGCACACACAATTAATTTACCATCCTCACCAAGTGCTGGTGATTATGTAGCAATAAAAGATTATGCGGCTACATTTCAAAATAATTCTTGTATAGTTGCTCGTAATGGTTCAAATATTCAAGGTGCCGCTAACAATTCAGAATTAGATACTACAAGAGCTAGTGTTGTTTTAGTTTATGTTGATGGCACAAAAGGTTGGTTATATACAAACGAATCAAATGTTGCAGCTTTAGGCCCTACTTATGTAGCTGCTACAGGTGGAACTGAATCAACATCTGGTGATTTTAAAATTCATGTATTTAATTCATCATCAAACTTTGTTGTTTCTTCAGTAGGTAACTCAGCTGGTTCAAATAGTGTAAACTATCTAGTTGTTGCCGGAGGCGGTGGCGGCGGAGGTTCAGGTGGTGGTTCTGGCGGTGGTGCAGGCGGATATAGAACAAATTATCCTGCTCCTAGTTCAGGAGGTTTATCAGTTTCAGCTCAAACTTATCCAGTTACAGTTGGTGCAGCTGGTGGTCATAATGGTGGTCCAACAACTGAAGGAAAAGGTTCAAACGGTTCTCAATCAGTATTCAGTACAATCACATCAACCGGTGGCGGTGGTGGCGGAGTTAGAGCTTGTGGTCCTGCTGGACCGTCAGGCGCTCAAGGTAATCCAGGAGGTTCAGGCGGCGGAGGTTCTAATTGCCAGTCAGTAGGAAGTGGAAACACACCACCAGTTTCACCACCTCAAGGTAATAATGGTGGTCAAGGTGTTACTGGCGGTGGTGCTTTTGGTCATGGTGGCGGAGGCGGTGCTTCTGCTGTAGGTGGAAATGGTACTTCTGGAGGTTCTGCTGCTGGTGGAAACGGTGGCGCAGGTTCACCAAATTCAATAACAGGTTCAAATGTTACCTATGCAGGTGGCGGTGGTGCAGGAATTTCAGGATCCGGTAGTTGTGCTCCAAGTTATTCAATAGGTACCGGAGGTTCAGGCGGTGGCGGAAATGGCCGAATGAATACTTGTGGTTCTTTTCCTTATGCTAACGCTACAGGTGCAGCTAATACAGGTGGCGGTGGAGGCGGTGGCGGTGACGCAGGTTCAAACGCTACAGGTGCTCCTGGTGGTTCAGGAATAGTTGTTGTTAGTTATAAATATCAAAATTAAATAGGAGTATAGTTATGAAACTATGGAAAAAAATTAAAAGTTTTTTTATTTCTGCTCCTTTAGTATTAAAAAAAGAAGTTAAAAAAATTGATACAAAAGGTTTAGAGAAAAAAACAAAAGCTGAGTTAGAAAAACTTGGTAGAAAAATTGGTATCGAATTAGATAAGAGATTGACCAAATCAAAACTAATCTCTAAATTAAAAAAAGAAAATAAAAAATTATAATTTGAGGTTATATAATGGCTGAAAAAGCAAAGAATGTTATATCAATTGATGGCAAAGAATATGATGTAGATAAATTGCCTAATGAATTAAGAAACTATATTGTTGCTAGGCAAGAAATACAACAATCAAAAGTCCGACATGAAATTGAATTAGAAAAAATTGATGTATTGACTAATTACTATAATGGTAAAATACAAGAGGGTGTAAAACAATTAAATGGCGGCGATAGCAAATCTTAAAATAGACCAAGGCGCTAGTTTTAGTTCAGATGTAACTGTTACTAATTCAGATGGTGATGTTACTGATTTGACAGGTTATACGACTGAAGCAAAAATGGCAAAAAGTTATGGTGCTTCAGATAGTGTTACTATAACTTCAGCATTAGCTAGCGACCCGACAACTGGTGTTATTGAATTAACTTTAACAGACACACAAACAGGTGCTTTAGACGCACCAGCAAGATATGTTTATGATGTTTATATCACACAAACCTCAACAAGCACAGTAACTAGAGTTATTGAAGGCGTAATTACCGTAAATCCAAGAGTATAATTAGTTTTTTCCTCAGCTACTTTTCGTTATAAATATTACAAAAGAGAGAGGAACCAATGGCCGTTATTGAAGATAAGGCGATAGTTAAAGGTAGAATTAATCAAACAGGCGGGGTAAGAGCTAATATTAACTCTTCCACATCAGCAGGACCTCAACAAGTTTCAGTCCAGGTACCAAGTACCAATGTTAGTATTACAAATGTTAACAGATTAAGAGGACTTTCAGATGTTGATTCTTCATCTCTAAATGATGGTGCGTTATTACAATATGACGCCTCAACAGATAAATTTAAAACAAGAAATGAGTTAGATACAACTTCAGGAACACTTGTATTTAACGGCGGTAATTTTTAGGAGCATAAATGTCAACAGTAATTCAGATAAAAAGAAGTTCAAATACTTCCGCTCCAGCAACGCTAAAACTAGGAGAAATGGCCTATACTTTTGGTACAGGTACACAATCAAACCTAGGAGATAGATTATTTATTGGTGAGGGTGGCGTAGATGGTAACGGTGACGCAAATAATATTACAGTTATTGGCGGTCAATACTTCGCAGATAAATTAGACCATGTAGATGGCACACTTACGGCAAGTTCAGCTTTAACAGCAGACTCAAACTCAGCTATAAGTGCAATTAATATAGGTAATTCAGCAACAGTAGGTGGTACACTTAAATTTAATGAAGGTACTAATAACGGTACTCACTTCGTATCTTTAAAATCACCAAACGCATTAGGTGATAACTTAGCGTTAACTTTACCAGGCACAGATGGCTCTGACGGTCATGTGTTGACAACTGACGGTTCTGGTAATTTATCATTTGCAGCTCCAGCAAGTACGCTAACTATTGTTGATGAAAGTTCCACATCAACATCTATAAACCTATTAACAGAAACTTTAAAAATTACAGGTGGTACAGGTATCGCAACAGCATTGTCTGGTGATACTATGACTATCAGTATGGATGCCAATGCCGTGTTTAACGGTCTTGACATGAACGGTACTGAAATAATATTAGACGCAGACGCTGATACATCTATTACTGCTGATACAGATGATACTATTCATTTTAAAATTGGTGGTAATGATAGAATTACATTTACAACAGGTATTATAGATGTAAAAAATGATGGCGCTCAATCACAAATAAGATTATATTGTGAAAGTTCAAATGCTCACTATGCAGCTCTACAAGCACCAGCACACGCTAACTTTAGTGGTAATCAAACTTACACTTTACCAAATGACGCAGGCACTTTAGTAGGTCAAGGCGATACTGGTACAGTATCAAACGCCATGATTGCAAACTCATCAATAACTATTGGTTCAGACGCAATTAATTTAGGTGCTACAAGAACAGACATTAACGGTTTAACATCTTTAGATGTAGATAATATTACAGTTGACGGTAATACAATATCAACAACTAATACTAATGGTGATTTAGTTTTAGACCCTAACGGTTCAGGCGATATTGATGTTAACTCTAGTAAAATTATAAATGTAACAGACCCGACAGCAGCTCAACACGCCGCTACAAAAGCATATGTGGATAGTGTTGCTAACGGATTAGATGTTAAAGATTCAGTTAGAGTTGCTACAGCAGCTGCTCTATCTGCCGTAACTTACAATAACGGTAACGGTACTTTAACTGCTGACGCTAACGGAGCATTAACAGTAGATGGTGTTACACTATCAGTTGATGATAGAGTTCTTGTAAAAGACCAAGCTAGCGCAGTACAAAACGGTATTTACAAAGTAACAGCAACAGGTGGTGCAAGTGCAGTATTTGTGCTTACAAGAACACCAGACGCAGATACAGCCGCTGAATTAACAGGCGGTACTTTCTTCTTTGCTGAAGAAGGAACAGCAAATGCTGATAACGGTTATGTAGCAACTCACAACGGCACACCAACTTTTGGTTCTACATCAATTACATTTGCTCAGTTTTCTGGCGCAGGTCAAATCTCAGCTGGTAACGCATTAACAAAAACAGGTAATACTTTAGATGTTGCAGTAGATGACTCATCAATTGAAGTAAATTCTGACGCATTAAGAGTAAAAGCTTCTGGTATTACAAATGCAATGTTAGCAGGTAGTATTGCAATATCAAAACTTTCAGGTGCAAAAATAAGTTTTTCAGATGATAGTTCAACTGTATCAAATGTAAATTTAGGTGAAACTTTTGCAGTTGCAGGTGGTGAAGGTGTTGACGCAACAATTTCAGGACAAACATTAACTATCGCAGGAGAGTTAGCAACAACTTCAAATAAAGGTGTCGCTTCATTTAGTTCAGACAACTTTACTGTTAGCTCAGGAGCGGTAACAGTAACAGCGATTGACGGCGGAACATTTTAATTAGTCGTCAACTGAATAAGGATTATTATTAATGGCGACAATTATAAAACTCAAGCGAGGCACAAGTACACCAACAACTAGCGACCTAGCTAATGGTGAAGTTGGTATAGATACTTCAGCCAAGAAGTTTTATATAAACGATTCAGGAACAATCAAAGAAATTGGCGGTGGTACAAGTAGTGGTGATTCTACATCTCCATTAAGTGGTGATGTACGAGGTTATACTGGCGATGGTTCAACAACAGGTTTTACTGTAACAAGTGGTGCTACTGTTGAAAATGTTTTAGTATTTTTAAATGGTGTTTTCCAAAGGCCAACAACTGACTTTACTGTATCATCTACGACTTTAACTTTTGGTACAGCGCCTGTAAATGGTGATGTAATTACAATTAAAGAATTAGTTGAAGGTCAAAATACCTTTAATGATAATCCTGTTGTAAGAGCACATACAGGTGATGGTTCAACAACTGGTTTTGCAGTATCAGCTAATAAAACAGTTGACCAATTTTTAGTATTTTTAAATGGTGTATTTCAAAGACCAACAACAGATTTTTCATATTCTGGTACAACATTAACTTTTGGCACAGCACCAGCTAACGCTGATGTAATTTCAATAAAAGAATTAGCTGAAAGTGCTGGTAACTTATTAACAATTGTTGATGACAGTTCTACAACAACTGCCATAAATCAAGGTGAATCTTTAAAGATAACAGGTAGTGGTGGTGTAACAACAAGTTTAAGTGGTGATACTTTAACAATTGCAGGTGCAGCTTCATTAGCAGTTCAAGATGAAGGCTCAGCGTTATCTACATCAGCCACAACATTAAACTTTGTAGGCTCTGGTGTAACTGCTTCAGGTTCAGGTGCAACAAAAACAATTACAATACCTGGTGGCGGAGGTGATATATTTAAAAATATTGCAATGCCAGATGGTTCAACAGTAGTAGCTGCTGATAGTTCTACTGATACATTAACTTTAGCTCAATCAGGTTTAATAAGTATTACAGGTAATTCTGGTACTGATACAGTAACAATAGGAACACCAAACACGGCACAAATTCCTTTTTTAAAGGCAGATGGTTCAAGTTCAGATATTGATTTACAAACTTCAGGTGCAATATCAGATGTATTAAGTAACCTACATATACCATTTACAAAAGCAGATGGTTCAGATGTAACAACATTGGTGGTAGCATAAGATGGCAGATAAAACTCCAGTAAAAGCAACCTTTACAGGCTCGAATGTAACAGGTCTTGCAGAGTTTCAAAGTTCAGATACTATAGCAATCGCTGATGGTGGTACAGGTTTAGGTGCAGTAGGTTCAGCAGGACAGGTCTTAAAAGTAAATAGTTCAGGAAATGCTTTAGAATATGGTAATGTAGAGGCCGTTATCAATATTGATGGTATGACAGATGGTTCTAGTATTACGCTTGCAGACGCTGATAAATTTGCAATATCAGACGCAGGCACAGAAAAGTTTATAACAGCGAGTAATATTAAGGGTTATATCGCTGGTTCAACCATAAATTTTACAGGAACAGTACAATTAGACGGCGCTGAAATATCAACTAAACCATTCGCAATTGCTCAAGCTGTCGCATTAGGATAAGGATAAATAGTTTTATGGCAAACCCAAATACAAGAGAAACATTAAAACAGTACGCTTTGAGAAATCTAGGTAAACCTGTAATAGAAATCAATGCTAGTGATGAACAACTAGAAGATAGAATTGATGAAGCATTACAGTATTACGCTCAATATCACTATGATGGTATTAGAAGAACCTACTTAAAATACAAACTTACAGCGGATGATAAAACAAGATTAAAAACAGCAAATGCCATAACTGAAACAGCTACAGATGGTTCAACAACAACAACTTGGAATGAAGACAAAAATTATCTTATTGTTCCAGAATCAATTGTATCAATAATTAATATTTTCCCTTTTTCTAATAAAGGTAATCTAAACTTATTTGATGTAAGATACCAATTAAGATTAAATGACCTTTATGACTTTTCATCTACAAGTATTATAAACTATGATGTTGTATTAAGACATTTAGATTTTTTAGACCATATTTTAGTAGGTGAAAAACCATTAAGATTTAATCAACACGATAACAGACTATACATAGATATGGACTGGACTAATGATTTAGCTACAGACGAATATATCGTAATTGAGTGTTATAGAAAACTAGACCCCGAAACTTTTACAGATGTTTACAATGACATATATTTAAAAAGATATGTTACAGCATTATTTAAAAAACAATGGGGTGCTAACTTATCAAAATTTGCCGGCGTTGCTATGGTTGGTGGCGTTACATTGAATGGTCAACAAATTTATTCAGAGGCGTTACAAGATATTGAAAAGTTAGAACAAGAAATACGAAGTACATACGAGTTAAATCCAGCGATAATGATAGGATAATGTCATGGCCATTAATCACCACTTTCAAGGCGGAAACGGCATTGGCAACACCAACGAAAAAAAACTCTATGAAGATTTAATCATAGAGGGCCTAAAAATCTATGGCCATGATGTTTACTACTTACCAAGAACACTTGTTAATCAAGACCTAATATTAGGCGAAGATACATTATCTAAATTTGATGACTCTTATCTAATTGAAATGTATGTAGAAACAACTGAAGGATTAGCAGGCGAACAAGAATTAATTAATAAGTTTGGTTTAGAGATTAGAGAAGAAACCACATTTATGTTATCTAAGCGAAGATGGACTAATGCTGTAGATAGTGAGCATACAATGATAAAAGAGGGTAGACCTAATGAAGGTGATATTATTTACTACCCATTATTAAATAAATTTTTTGAAATAAGTTTTGTAGAAGACCAAGAGCCATTCTTTCAATTAGGCAATTTACCTGTTTACAAGTTAAGAGCTAGAACATGGGAGTATAGTTCAGAAAGATTAAATACTGGCGTTACAGATATTGATAGTGCTGAAGACGCATTTAGTTTAGACCAATTAGCACATCAATTTATGTTAGAAGATGGCACAGGTTCATTACAATTAGAAAATGATAGTGTTGACGGTACTAAAAATTACTTTATTAATGAAGAATATAATATACAGACACAATCAACTTATGCTGATAATTTAGATTTAGACGCACAAGCAGGATTTAATACTGAAGATACTTCAGATGATATACTAGACTTTACAGAAAGAAATCCATTTGGTGAGGTAGACTTTTAATGTTTGGACATTTTTATAATCAAGGTATGAGAAAAATGACCGTAGCTTTCGGTCAAGTTTTTAATAATATACAAATTAAAAGAACAGGCTCAGATAGTACGATACAATCTATTAGAGTTCCTTTAGCATATGCACCAAAAGAAAAATTTTTAGTTAGATTAGACCAACAACCTAATTTAGAAGATAGACAATTTGCAGTTACACTACCTAGAATGGGTTTTGAAATATCTGGTATTGAATATGATGGCAGTAGAAAACTAACTAAAGTACAAAAATTTAAAACAACTAAAACTAATACAGGTGTTATGAATTTTAATTATATGCCTGTGCCTTATAATATATCTTACAATTTATATTGTTTTACGGCAACTGCTGAAGGTGGTTTACAAATAGTTGAACAAATATTACCTTACTTTCAACCAGATTATACTGTAACAATTAATGTTGTTCCAGAAATGGGTATAAAAAGAGATGTTCCTATTGTATTAAATAATATTAATTACGAAGATAGTTATAGTGGAGATTTTGAAAGTAGAAGAGCTGTAATATACACATTAAATTTTACAGCAAAAACATACTTATATGGTCCTGCCTCAACTCAAAAAGTTATTAGAGAAACACAGGCAGATATGCACACGGATTTACCAGCTGCTACTAGAGAAGAAAGAATAACAGTTGTGCCAAATCCAGAAAGTGCTGACGCAGATGATGATTTTGGATTTACAACAACCATATCATTTTTTCAAGATAGTAAAAATTATGATAAGAATAGAGATGAAGATGTATAAATATAAGAAAGAATTAGAGGAAAACTATGCCAATAAGTAAAGTAGGTTCAGCAGGTATCAAGGATGCCAATTTATCAGCAGATGATTTAGC
>MDTE01183603.1_pt1 | contig 12081 bp, 5 predicted proteins | sample 811231 | NCBI WGS metagenome assembly MDTE01 (sample SAMN05326651, study PRJNA326480) | marine metagenome | isolation source: seawater | place: Indian Ocean: Red Sea | collected 2010
TCTAATTTTCATTTTTCAAATACCAAAGTAAATAATTTACAAAATTTTGGTGTTCCGTTTGCATCTCGTAAAGGCTTGCCTAAATAGAAAACACGATACCTGTTCTGAAATTCATCAACAAATTCGCCGTAGTCAACGATCGTTAATTTGGTCGTACTATTTTCTCCTATTTCAAAGACCTGTCCAAGTAAATTATTTGCACGACCAGATGTAGTAAAGTTAATCTCACGAAATGATATAGAATTTGCCAATTCATTCTGTTCAAAAGATTCAAAGTTATTATAAGGTTCTTTGGTAAATTTTGGATAGTCGCCCAGTGGAATTGACTTGTTTTCGTCCGTAGTGACCTCTGGTGGAAGATATCTGGTATTTATAATATGATTAATTGAATCATCAAACATCAAAGGAGATAGCGTGGAAAGGCTAGCCTCAATTTCTCTAGTAGATAAATCAATTCTATCCACATCAGACCTGAATGCACTATCAAGCAATCCGTCGTCAGTTTTTAACACGTTTAATTGCTGAAAGTGCTTTTTAGCTGTTCTGATAACATCAAGAGCACCTGAATATACATTTATAGTACCCGTAAGCACAGATTCAACTTTGATAACGCTTCGAGCGCCGTTCTCGTCAACCTGGATTGTATCTAATGCACCACTGATAACCTTTCGACCGTGAACTATTTTATTACCGTCTGCTAAGTTCAGAGAAAAAGCGCCATCATCATCAACCTCAGGTATGATTGTGTCTCTGGGTAACGACATCACTTCCAAAATTGGAAGATCAGATATGTCTCTGGCAGATTTACCATCGACAGAATCGTAAAACAGCCCTTCGTCAGAAAATGTTGCAAACGATAGATCGATAACGTTCGAGGCCATCTGCCGTCGGCCATCGACGGTAATGATCGCGTCCATTATTCTTCTTTTGACATCTAGAATACCAGCCATAAATTAACCTCTAACTGGTAATAATTATTCGCATCAATTATTCTTCGGCTAAATCTTCATGAGCCTCATCAATATATGAGTCAATAACCTCTTCCAAAGCTGAGATTTTTGTTTCACATACAAACATTTCTTTTGCAAAATCATTACCATAATTTACTACAACATCTAAAACACTCTGGAGACCGGACACCAGATTCTGGATTCTTTCATCTACAGAGGTGGTGCCATTGGCAGCATCAATGGCCTGCAATACTTCTTTTCTTACACTGGCTGACAGGGATTCTATGATTCTATTGCCGTCGTTTAGCTGCTCTTTTTGTTGTTCTAAAGCTTTTAGCCTATCTTCTACTGGTTTCATACATTCCTCCAAGACCAATCATATTATAATACGACAAAAAATAAGTAAATAAAAAAGGAGCAGCAAGCTGCTCCTTTAGTGCATCTAAGATGCTTTTGAATTATCCACGAATAGAGATTACAACCACATCGTCTCTTTCAAGATCGAAAGTGAATTTAATATCTCCATTATTACCGCTAGCAAAGTTTTCACTGATCAAGTAATCACCAGTATTGTTTCCAGCGATGGTAGCTTGGTTATCACCAAAGTCACCAGATGAGCAAGAAACAAGAAGTTGACCATTGACAAATACATCGAGTGAGTTAGGAGCAGTACTACCGTTAAGTGCACTGTGATCATAAGCACTAAATGCACCGTCGCCAGAAAGCAGAGTACCAGCAGCTACACCATTGGCACCAGCAATAACACCTGTGATCTTAGTAGAAGAAGCAGCACCACCACCGTTTACAAACGAAAGATTACCAGCACCGTCTACTTGAAGAATCTGACCAGCAGATCCTGCGTTTGCCGGTAAAGTCAGATTAACATTACCGCCAAGCGTGGTAGGAGCATTAAGGGTCACACTGTTTGAGCCGTTATCAGAATCTTCCATAAAGGAAATTCTTCCAGCAGAAGCCGATCCGTTTCCGACAACAAGGTTAGCGTTAGCAATCAACATCTTGCCTGCAACAATCTCTTCTTGACCATCTCGAGTATCAAACGAAAGATATGAATTGCCGCCTTCGACGACTTCTAAAGCAACCTGCTCATTGTCTGGTAGCATGATAGCACGATCGTTATCGGCGCCGATGAAGTCAAGAGGCTTATAGATCTGGATACCTTCTTCAGTATCGACAGTTCTAAACTTCATGTAGAAGTTACTACCTTCCTTGATTGTCAAAGCATCAGCTTGGGCGTCAGGAATACTAATTGAGTTTTCACCGGCGTTACCCATAACGAAGCCACGGAACGTTGGAATTGCATCTGATGTTACATCTTGGTTCAAGTTTGCAGAAGCCTCAATAGTCAAAGTAGACACAGCAGTTGCATCAATCGTTAAGGTATTGTTATTTGCAGGAGCTTGAAGTTCCCAACCAGCACGATCGCCAGCTACTTTGAAGAAGCCTGTTGGTGATCCATTTTCCTCAATTTCAATACCAGAGCCGTCTCCAGAAGTTGCTCCACCGCCGTCGTTGAGAGTGATAAGCTTGTCTTTTACCAACAAGTTGGTTGTGTCAACAGTAGTGGTAGTACCATTGATAGTCAAGTCACCAGCAACCTCGAGTGCATGAACAACAACTTTATCATTAGCAGTGTCAACCTTCAGAAGATCTGCTTGACCACCGGATGCATCAATCGAGAATGCGTTTGCTTGACCTTCTCTGATAAGAAGATTAATGTCTTGACCAGAAGTATCAATACCAGCAGCAACGATATTTACGTTAGTACCAGCAGTAAGGATGAGGTCATCACCATTACCTGAAATACGCTCGTTCATAGAAGCTGTACCATCGAAACCGAGCTGAGCGCCCTGAACGATGCGAAGTGCCTTAATATTTCCACCAACATTTCCAGCAAATCTAGCAACTTCACCAGCGCCACCGGCAGTTTTTACATTAAAGATGATATCTTTGTTGTCAATAGTGTTTGTTAAAGTAATGTCATCACTATTTTCAGTAATAGTAAATTCATCACCACCAGCACCAACAGTTAAACCATCAGCGTGCTTGATTTTAAGCGCTTGAGAAAATTCGCCCGCAGGTGCTTTTGCAAAGGTTCCGTCACCGTGAATTCTCTTAATAGCAGAAGCCATTTCAGAAAGAACACCGCCTAAAGAACCTGAGTTAAGAATAATAGTCTGCAGATTTGCTGCTGCAGATGCAGGCCTTGAATCAATGATGCCTCCCTCGAAATCTCCGAGAGAACCTGTCATTTGATTGACCCTTAATTGTGTTTTAATAGCCATTTTTTGTTTCTCCAATTATTATTATAGCATTTTTATCAACTGAAACTAACTTGGAAAAGACGCCAACCTTTAATAATATATATGCGTTTGGCGAGTGCTAGACTGGACTTAAATTCTAATTTCTGTATAAGATTTTTTTTAAATTTCTTACATGGTTATCGTAAACTGCAGACTCGCTATTCGTAAACTCAATCGCAAACCGGGGACCCTCATTATTTGGATCATCGAATTCAAACATAAACTGGCCATTACTGGTTCTGTAGGCATTCAATAGTTTCATGCCCTTCATCATTAAATATGCTGCAATGCTCAAATCGGAAGTTTTATACATTTTTTCTCTCTAATTCATTTATAATTATGCGGATAGTAAAACATTCACTAAAAAGTTGTGACTAAGATATAATCGTCAGCATGAAGATCAAAACCAAAGACAATCGATCCCGTACCTTGGATTATATAATCATAGTTAGACCCAGACCGTAAGGCTTGACCATTATAAAATACGTCTATCTTATTGAAGTCGTAATTCGCATCAGCAAAATTAATTCCAGTCAAAGGATGGAATGGGGTTGAAGCATTCCAAGACGAAGTGACGTCAAAAAACTTCTTGCCTCTTGCCACTAGACCTGTTGAGGATATAGTAAGTTGTCGAGGATTTGCCGTGCTTATGGTGATACCATCGCCAGCAGTTAAGACTCTTGCATTTGCCAAGCCTGAATCATCAGAGTGCAGAAGATAGCCGCTAGTTGTACCAGCAGAACCTGTTGTCACTAAAGTCTGCTTAAGAGTCAGTATGTCATCTGTAAATATGTCAAATCCAAACTTTAAACCGTTGGCGCCAAATAGATAATAGTCTGCATTTCCGCCATCAACAGAAGCCTGATTTCCAGATAGCGCAAGCTGGCCATTGTAATAAACGTCAAGTGTACCAGAGTTTGTTATAAAACTCGATTGAAAATCACTAAAAGTTACTGCATTGCCGGCAGTAACATCTGTCTCAAATATTTTTACAAATTTATTTACGCCAGAAACTTCAACTGCATTAACTGTTGAGGTTATAGTGATAGACGTGGCGTCACTAGATACCGATACGTTTGATCCTCCTTGGATCGATTTAAATTGCAGTTCGCTACCGGATTTTTGCGCAAAGACTCCTTCGCCGCCACCGACATTGGCTGCATCACCAGCTCCGCCTCCCGAACCAGATGCAATCACCTCTTCTGCCATTTTTCCTACGTATGCAAAAGCTCGAGCAAAGGCAGGGATTTTATTAGCATCATAGTCCTGTAGAAACAAGATGCCATTGTAGTAGTCAATATTCCAGTCAATATTATCTAGTAAAGGTATCTCATCACCAGGAGAACCGCCGCTGTCTTTATATATTTTTACTATGTATGGATTTGGAGCAGCCTGTGAGTAAAACGGCGGAATTAATTGCAGTTCTCCGAGTGTTTCATGAACCAGTTTATCGTTATCGAATATACCGTTTCCTTTTCTTGTATTTGATGAGATAGACTCGTAGTTAGAAGGTAAAACAAATTTGTATGCGTGTGGCCCAGATGACTGAGAGTTCTCACCGCCGTCGGAGCCGGCGCCTCCACCGGTATTCGTAGCATTATAAGTTGTTCCAGTCAAAGCCTGCAAAGAAAATTGTATATATTCCGCAGTGTTGGCTACAGAGCCAGTTGCATTCTGTAAAGCATACAAAGTTCTAGCCGGAGATTTTGGAACCGGTTCACCGAAAAGCAGTCCAGTAGACGACTGAACGTTCGAACCAATTACTTCCTCACCATCTACCTTTAAATTAGATGTATGAGCTTTTCCCAAAAGTTTCTTTTGAGCGAAAAAAGTAGCACTAGTATTAGACTTTCCTGCCATTTTTAGCTCCAACTCACACTTATTCTATCAAGGTAACCTGTCCAGTCTTTAGAGGCAGATATCTTTATAACTATATATTCGCCACTGGTGGATACAGTGCCGTCAGCTGTGACGCCATTGAATGTGCATGTATTACTTTCTCCATTAGAATCGATAGTTGCATTTAGGTCGCCGCTGAGACAACCATCGCCATCGCTCGTATTGCCAGATCCAGCCGAAGGCTTACCTAAATCTAAAAATCCAGATTTTCCAGGGATGGAAACTTCTACGAATATATTCTTGTTTGCACCAAGAGAAGCCTGGTTCGGACCGGTTTTACCAACGATGACTGCATCTCCATACAACGTGATACTGATGTTTGGGCGATCGTCTTCCGTATTATTTCTAAAAGATCGCAGATAATTTCTAGTTGCGTGGGTTAAAACACCAGAAGAGTAATTGACATTGCCGGACGGAGATTCGATTCCACCTCCTTCATCGTGGTTTCTAAAGTCGCCGCTGCTGCCGCCATCTTTTGGAGGTATAAGATATGTATCGTATATTAATAGTCCCGTAGCATGCTCTGGGTGCGAACCGTTATCATTCATTGAAGTTTGTGAATTCCAGTTTTTAGAGCCACCAGAAACATCTGTCTGCGCGCTGTAAGTTGAATCTACAAGTCTATATGTTTCGCCAGTGAAGTATTCGTTGGTGTTAGCATTTGATGTATCAGACGGAGTCCAAACCAGTAAGTTAGTTGTAGTTTGTGACGGGGTAGTCAAATTTGACTTAAGGGGATGTACGAAGACTAGTCTACCAGCACAGCTATAGGCCGTGGTATAAGTTCCAGGTAGTGACTTTGATCTTGTAAAGTTGATAGTACCGCTCACATGAAGAAGTTCATTTTGAGAATCTGTAGCCGTCGATAGCGTTTGTAAGCTATCTGTCGATGAATTCGTTGATTTTGTAGAAGATAAACCAGAGCCAGACTGTACTAGTTTTGATGCTGTTGCATTGGAAAGACCGGTAAAGGAAATTGCACTTGCAGAGTCCGAATATACGTTCTTATAAATATTCGATACTCGGGTAAGGATGGAACCAGATGGAGAATTAAAGTATTTTACTCCGCTAAGGTAAGAGAAACTATTGTCTCCGAAAATAGATAAGCCATTACCAGCAGATGCTAACGCATTAGAATCAGGATCGTTGATCCACTCAACAAAATTCGTTTCTCTATCTGCCTGGCCAGGAATCGAATGGATAACGCGTGCGTAATTCCATCCAGTTCTCTGGCTAGCTGCTACGATTCGATATCTACCTGTTCTTTGTATCTCAGAATATCTCGGAACACCGTTATCAAATAGTCCAGGAGCCCACTGACTTAAAGAAATAAACCCAGAACCGTCACCATTAAGGCTAGATCCACCACCAGAACCTGGGTTACCTGAACCAACGGCACCAGGAGCCCCAGTAAGAGCAACAGTGTGGATAACTGCTCCATTAACCTCCAGTTTTAATGACCCGCTGTTTGCATCCGAGAACGCGTTGGCGACAAAATCGTTTCCAGGAGACGAAACATCTTCATTTAGATCGCCTTCTATCGTTGTAGTACCTGTAAAGATAGCCCTTCTTAAGTTATTACTGTTTGTAGCAGTTTGATAAAGGTCATTTAAGTTTGCAGCTGTAAAACCAGCAGCCGCTGTCGGATCTGAATAGCCAGTTATCGATTTTGAAGCACCAAAAGACAGATTAGCATCGGTTCCGTCTTGGTCACAATCAATGTCATCTAAATTTGGCACCGCAGTTAGCGTACCGGATCCAGCACCAATGTTGACAGTGATCGAAGAAATATGTCCTGTCCAGCTTTCATCGGCTTTTATGCAAACAACTACGTATTCATCGTCTGCAATCGGTATATTACCAAAATTTATGTAATTTGTTGCGTTCAGAGTCAAATCTTTAGAAATAACGGTCGTTACAGCACTTGCACCGTCGTCATCAGCAACAGAATCTAAGACAAATGTACCAGCAACATCCAACCAGCCAGTTTTTCCAGGTAATTTGACCAAAACATTGATTTTTGAAGCATCAAGTGACGTACCGTGCGAGACAATTGTGCCAGAACCCTGTAAATTAAGGCTTAAATCGTACTGGTTACTGCCGGTTTCGTTTCTGAAATATCTATGAAACGTTCTTGTCCCGGTCTGGCCTGAATAATCAGGATTTTGTGCTGGTCCGTTAGAGAAATTGCTAAAATTGCCAGAATTTAGCGTATTTAGCGGCGATACAAGCTTACGATCGAAGAATTGCAGACCATTTGAATGTCCACCGTTTGATGAAGTCATATATACTTCCGAATTCCACACGTTATTAGAATCCGTAACATCAGACTGTGCGTTATAAGAGCCAGAAATCAATCTAAAATTTTCCCTGCGGAATGTCTCTGTCAAATTAGTCGAAGTATTGGACAAATTGTACATTAAAACGGGACTAATTGTGCTTTGGCCAGCATTTGATAGGTTTGTCTTTTTGGGATGTGTTACATTGACACCAGCAGTTATAGTACCACTTAAGAAATAGTTAGCCGTAATGGCTGCCGAGGATGTCAAATGCAGGATTTTGTTATGATTTTCACCGGCGCCTGTATTTATTGTCGGTTTTGCTTGATTTGCTAGTGTAAAATTTAGGTTCTGTTTTGAAAATGATGAATCTCCTACTGTGAACGAAATATTAGTATTGTCATAAATGTACTTATAGGCATTACTGACTCTCGTTTTGTATTCAATGGTTCCATTCGTAAAATATTCTACGCCGGAAAGGTGTATTGAGCCAGCGCCAGTGAAATTTATGGAGTTTCCAGTCGCGGTCAGAGCTGTTGAGTCGTCGTCGTTAACCCATTCTACAAAATTTGTAGTCACATCACCAGAATTTTTTGAATGTACAACCTGTGCATAGTTCCAACCATTCCTTTGATCGGCTGTTCCAACTCTATATCTGCCTGTTCTATGCTGAAACGAAGAGAATTCTACATTGTTCGACTGTACTGCTGACCCGGTCTGCGATAAATTAGTGAAACCTGAACTATTACCGTTAAGCTGCGATGCTGTTCCCGAGCCAGGAACACCCGATCCCGCATTATCAAGCGTTAGATTGACACTATGTTTTAGTGCACCGTTCACGAAAAGCTTAAGAGTTCCTTCATTCGCGTCTCCAAATGCATTTGCGACGTGGTTCGTAACACCTGTGTTGTGTTGATTGATAGGAATATCCTCATTTAAGTCACCGGTGATAATTGTAGTTTTATCATATATACCTTTTCTAATGTTGTTGCCCGATGTCGTTGCGGCATAAGAGCCATTGACATCAACTGCAGCACCGATACCCGCAGAGGCTGCGACAGATGCGTATGCTGGTGTCGACGAAGACTGATCGTTACTAGATCCGAAAGAAAGAAACGCAGTTAGGCCGCTAGAATTGTTGCAATCTATATCGTCAAGAGGCGGTGCAGGATTTGGAGCTAGTGCGAGTAGTATTTCGTTGAATCTATCGATAGCCGTACCAATAGGAGTGGCCGGATTAAAGTCTGTAAAAAGACCATCGGTATAAGTTCCGTCTTCGGAGGCTCCGATCGATGCCGTTACTGATGCAACGCCCGAAGAATCTTCGTTCATTATGAGTCCAGGACCAAATTTTAAAGTCGTAACATTCGACGCTGATGTAGATCCAGAAGTAGCAGTAATAGAACCGCCGCCGCCACCAGAAGAAGCAATCGTGATTGTATCCGCTGCAGCATCCGTTGTAATAGTGACATTCGAACCACCAACCAGTGTCAAAGTGTCAGTTTCTGAATCAGCAACGACATTATCTTGCCCTGCAACAGCGATTGTACTAAATGCATTTGCTGCTCCGCCCGTGGCTGCAATGGTCACAGCACCAGACGACCCGGTTGTAACAGTGATATTTGCGCCTGCGACCAAATACGAAGATCCATCTTCAAGATTAGTTAAAGAACCAGAAATACCAGAGCCAACAGTAAGAGCTCCAGAAACGACAGTATCACCACCAAAAACAGAGGTGCCTTTAGTTGTAGTACCTATAGATCCAATACTTCCAGAAACAAAAAAGTTTGCATCTGTAAAAGTTTTTGGATCTGGAGATGAAGGAGATGAACCATATCCGGATGCATCAGTATTGCTTCCGGAAAATAGTAATACCATATCGGTTCCACCATCAACCTGAAAAGCGTGAACCTTATTCTGTGTTTCAACTCTAAAATCTTTGTCAACCCCACTCTGATTTACTACAACTGTTCCGTTAAGTACTGTATTTCCCTGAACATTAAGGGTTGTTCCTCCACTAGATGCATACAGAGTTGTTCCATCCCATGTCAAATCAGAATCAGATGTTAGAGTATCAGAGTCTGCCCATGTCGCAATTCTATTTGTGGCTCCTGAACCATCAATAGTTCCGGCAGCTGTTGAGTTTATCGTTACAGCACCAGATGAACCGGTTGTTATAGTTATATTGGTTCCTGCGATAAGATAAGAAGAGCCATCTTCAAGATGAGTTAATGAACCTGATAAAACAGGCGCCTTTATGATAGAACCACTAAGTTCAGCTGTTGAATGTATTGAACCTGTGACTCCAACATGGCCGGAAAATACTGAACCTGAGAGGGTGGCTAGGACAGAATCGTCAACACTCAGTACACCATTTGTAGCTAACAGACCAGATCCTCTTACAGCCGCTATAAGATCACTGATCCCCGTTTTCTTTGCAACTGTAGAACTATCATCGGCATCCTCAATTATTAAAACATCGGCTGCGGGATCTACGGCCGCTGCAGTTAACAAATCATTCGGTTTAAGATATAGCCTTCCATTAAAAGCAGCAATTCCATACCCTGATGAATTTGAAAATCCAGCTTGAAAAGAGGCTAAATCACCGATAGATAATTTCTTTGGATTGCCTGAATCGTCAACGTCAGCGACAGCAAAAATATCGCCGTGGGCCAGGTCCGCAGAAGATAGTGTGTCGCTCAATCCATTAATGTCAAGGTTTAATGTTACGCCACCAGATGTACCACCCCCAGATAATCCGGTACCTGCTGTAACAGCTGTTATGTCTGCAGTCGAAGTACCGGTAATTGTAACTGCACCAGAGGACCCTGTAGTAATCTGTATATTGTTTCCAGCAACTAAATAAGACGAACCATCCTCTAGATGGGTTAGTGATCCAGACAAAGCAGGGCCACGCAGGATTGAACCACTGATCTCTGCTGTTGTATGCAAGGATCCTGTTACGCCAACATGACCAGAGAAAACCGATCCCGACAGAGTAGCAATGACTGAATCATCAATTGATAATTCTGTTGAATCAATAACTAAACCGCTGTTGGATTTTAAATCTAGAGAAAATTCTGTTCCACCTAAATCAAGACCGTTGCCTGCCGTATATTCAGTATTGGTGTCGGTGGCATTTATTGTTAATGTATCACCTGACATTGCAGTTGTTACATTAGTGCCGCCGGCGATCGTTAAAGTATCACCTGGTGTTATGCCAGTAGATCCAGAGTCGCCCGCTACTGTAGTATCAGCCACCACAAAATCAATATTTCCATCTGTATCGTCGTAGGAAACCGATATCCCGGTTTCCGTTCCATCTAACATTCCGCCAACAAAGTCTTCCACCTGCTCTTGGGTTAGCTGAGTGTTTGTATCTGTAGAAGAAATTGTAATGTTACCGGAGGAACCTGAAACCACTTGAACGTTATTTCCCGCGACTATGTACGAACTACCATCTTCCAACTGTGTCAACGAACCAGACAGTACTGGTGATCTTACAATCGAGCCACTGATTTCAGCAGTCGAGTGAATTGAACCGGTAACGCCAACATGACCAGAAAATACAGAGCCAGATAGGGTGGCTAGGACAGAATCGTCAATAGACAGTTCGGTAGAATCGATGACTAGTCCAGAATTAGACTTCAAATCCAGAGCAAAAACAGTGCCCGTCAAGTCTAGGCCGTTGCCAGCGGTATACTCAGTATTTGTGTCCGTCGAAGATATTCTGATACTTCCATTAGAATTCGTGACAATCTGTGTATTTGTACCTGCAACAAGATAGGACGTCCCATCTTCTAAATGAGTTAACGATCCAGACATGCCGTTTGCAAAATGCACTGATCCCGTAAACTGATGCATGTCATCAGTAGAATCGCCAAATTTAGTTGAGCCACTTTTATAAAGTATGCTAGAAGAAACCAGCAAGGTTTTCATTTCAACCGCGGTTAAAGTTCCAGAAACGACAACATCACCTGTAAAAGTCGTACCAGACCTTAGAGCAACAACGGAAGAGTCTACACTAAATTCAGTTCCTGTTAAGTCTAAACCTGTTCCAGCCGTATATTCGGTGTTCGTATCGGTTGAAGATATAGTTATTGCACCCGAAGTACCAGAAACCACTTGAACATTCGAACCGGCAATTATATATGAACTACCATCTTCTAACTTTGTAAGAGATCCTGATATGACTGGTGCTTTCAGAATCGACCCACTGACTTCTGCTGTCGAATGCAGTGAGCCTGTGATTCCAACATGGCCAGAAAAAACTGAACCGGAAAGAGTTGCGATTACAGAATCATCTATTGACAGCTCAGTAGAATCAATAACTAAACCTGAATTTGCTTTAAGATCTAGGCTAAATTCATTTCCTGTTAAATCTAAACCAGCTCCGGCAGTCTGTACTCCTGTCGCGACTACAGAATCTAAGTAATCCCCAATATACAAAAATGCTTCGACAAAATCTGGATTGTTTGCATGATCGCCTGTGCCCGGAGGATCTTGTTGAAAGAATATCCCATTAAAATAATCTATATACCAATCTCTCGCATCCAAGACAGGAATCTGAGTACCAGAATTTTTAGTGCTTGACCCACCAAAGAATGGCTTAGCTTCATAAGAATTTCCAAA
>MDTE01189472.1_pt1 | contig 12081 bp, 7 predicted proteins | sample 811231 | NCBI WGS metagenome assembly MDTE01 (sample SAMN05326651, study PRJNA326480) | marine metagenome | isolation source: seawater | place: Indian Ocean: Red Sea | collected 2010
CCGTCGCCGCGGCGGGCAAACATATTATCGTCGAAAAACCGGCCGATATCAGCACCGCTCGCATCGACGAATTGATGGCGGCCGGACAGCGCAACAAAGTTAGGATCGCCGGCGTTTTTCAGGCCCGTTTCAAGCCGCTCAACAAGCGCATCCGGCAGGTTATCAAGGAGGGGCGGATGGGGCATTTGATCGGCGTCCACGGGCATCTTCCCTGGTACCGTTTGCAATCTTATTTCGAAGGACGGCACGGGACCTGGAAGGGGACCTGGGAGATGGATGGCGGCGGCTCGCTTATGAACCAGGGCATCCACACTATGGATTTGCTGCAGTGGTTCGGCGGACCGGTCGAAGCCGTAATGGGGATGTTCGGGGTCTTTGGGCACCAGATTGAGGCCGAAGATCAGACGGTGGCTCTGCTGCGCTTCAAAAGTGGCGCTTTGGGCACCCTTTACACCACCACCTGCTGCTATCCGGGTTTTGACCAGCGCATTACTCTCTTTGGCACTGAAGGGTCAATTATCAAGGAGGAGGGCGAACTTATAAGCTGGAAATTACGGGACGACTCGGAGGGCCGGGAGGAGGAAGAATTAATGCGTCTGTACGGCAGTGAAAAAAATAGCGGCGAGGCCGTTGATCCGATGGCCGTAAGCTTTGATGGTCATACCCAGATCGTGGGCGATATGGTCGAGGCCATCCTGCAGGACCGGGCACCTGTTATCGGCCTCGATAGCGCCCGGCATGCCGTCGAGATTATCAATGCCGTCTACGAGGCGGCGCGCAGTGGTAAGGAAGTGAAAGTGGGAGATAGCTGATATGGCACATCACCAGTTTGAACCGCAAGTATATTACAACACCATAGGTTGGCATGAGCCGGTATTGCAAATTGCCCCCGGCGATTCAGTCTCTACCACCACGGTGGACGCACGCGGCTGGGATATCAATGGCGAGCAGGTGGCCGAACGCGGCAATCCGATGACGGGTCCCTTTTATATCGAAGGGGCCGAGGCCGGCGATACCCTGGTCGTCACCCTGGATAAGCTCTACCCGAATCGCACCATGGGGTGGACGGGGGTGGGAATTGCACCCAATGTCCTGGACCCGGGGTTCGTAGCCGAATTCGCCGACGATACCGAGATCGGCGAGTGGGATGTGGACCTGGAAAAGGGTACGACCACTTTGATCAAGCCCCAGACGCGACTGGCGGGTGTGGCGTTGCCCCTAGAGCCAATGGTGGGCTGTTTTGGCGTGGCTCCGCCCCGGCGGCAGGCAATTTCCACGGCGACCTCTTCTACGCACGGAGGGAATATGGACTACCGCGGTTTTGTGCAAGGGGTCAAGGTCTACTTTCCCGTCGCCGCCCCCGGTGCCCTGTTCCATCTGGGCGATGGTCACGCTGTGCAGGGCGATGGCGAGATCGTCGGTACGGGCGTGGAGATTTCCTTTGATGTGACCTTTAGTGTGGATTTGATCAAGGGGAAGGAGATCGGCTGGCCCCGGCTCGAAGACGGGGAGTATATCAAGACCGTAGGCAATGCCCGGCCCCTGGACCAGTGCGTCCAGCACGCCACTACGGAGATGCTGAACTGGCTTCAACAGGATTTCGGCTTGGATGCCCGCAGTGCCCATATGATGCTGGGGCAGTGCGTGCAGTACGATATGGGCAATGTATATGATCCGGCCTACACCATGGTATGCAAGGTGGCCAAAGTGGTACTGGAAAAGATGGGCGCGCTATAATTCGGCGAGGGAATCCAGGCCCTCGGGTGGGGGTAGGACGTAGCGAATGGGTTGGATAGTACCGTCTCTTTTCAATATTTGCTCGACGTGTTTGCACTTAATGACCGAATGTTCGATTAGCAAATCGTCATCGATGTGGCAGCCGTAGAGGTAGCTGGTGCCCTTGATGGTTACGCGCTGGCCGACGCGCATGGGGAATTGGTTGCTACCCGTCATGATTACTCCGGACTCGATGCGACTTTCTGCGCCGATTTGCAGATCACCTTTGAGTATATTGCGGTCCAGGATCTGCACTCCCTCCGCCAGGATCATGGTCTGGTCCGGGTAGGTACTCAGCTGGACTCCCGGACCGATGCACACCCTTTCTCCCATGGCGATATTGCCGCTCAAATGACTGTGGTCGCCGATCTGGACATGGCGATTCAACTGGATCTGTGGACCGATGTGGACACCTTTGCCGATTCTCAGGTCGAGGGGGCCTTTATCCCGATCCAGGGCAATTATCTGCTCAATGGTTTCGTCGGCGATGAAAAAGTCTTCCTCGTCGGCAATGGTTATAGTATCCATCAAGCGCTCGTAGGCCCAGCGCCGGGCAATGCTCTCCATCTGGCTCAGTACGCTTTTGTTGTTGAAGGCCAGGATTTCCTCTTCGTTGGCCGCTTGCATGGCGCGTACGACTCTGCCGTGGCTGTTGAGAATGTGTACCATATCGGTGAGCATGAGCTCGCCCTGGACATTGTCGGTTTTGATTTCGTGGATGTAGCGGCGCAACTGGCGTTCCTTGAAAGCGAAGACCCCGGTATTGATTTCGCGGATTCCCAGTAGCTGGTCGCGGGTAAAGGCGTAGCTGCGGCCCTTGTAGATCACCTTGTATGGGGATGCGGGATCCAGTTCCACAATGTCCTTGTGTTCCTTGATCTCGATGACTTTGCCGAGATCCTCGGCGGTGGGATTGCCATCGCTGTCGGCGGCGGGGACGCGGACGATGCGGCCATAGTAGTTTTGCTCAATCGGACCGCTGTAGCTTCCGGTCAGGACCATCATATCGCAGCTAGTGGCGGTGAAATCGCGGCGAAACTGCCCTACTGCTCCGCTGGTGAGCAGGCCCATATCGCCCAAAAAGATGTAGATATCTCTGTCCTCCGCCCCTTCTGCAAAGGCCGTCAGAGCTACCTGTGCGGCGTCCCCGGTGCCGGCCGGTCGACCGAGAGCCAGGTTTTCCTGGTAGGCGAAAATACGTCCGCATTGGCTACCCGTCGCCCTGGCGACTTCTTCCGCTTTAATGCCCACGACGATGACCTGATTGGGACTTTCGAGGCCCTCCTGGACTGCCAGGGCCACGCGTAATACGGTGGGCCGGTTCCAGATCTGGTGGAGCATTTTGGACGTCTCGGAGCGGATGCGTTTGCCATGGCCGGCGGCCAGGACGATGCCGATACGGGGGGGGGCAGGTTTTATGGCAGTGCTGAGCTGGTTTAGCAGGTCTATCGTCTGAGGCATGTGCGGGTTCAGGTTTTTCCTATGGCGTTGGTGGGTTGTTTGAGCCTGCCGTTGTTCGATGCAGGCAGATCTGGAAGCTCCGGTCCTTCCCCCAGGGCGATTTGCATCAGGGTGTTCTGCATGTTCAGAGTCTGTTCGCCTTTTTTTGGATGCAGGCGTTTATAGTTGCCGTCGGCTTGCAGAAAGCGCGCTTTGGCGCGGTCGAGTAAACACAGTTGCAGCAGTTCGGAAAAAATTCTCTCTTTTAGTTTTTTATCTTCTATGGGGAAGCACACTTCGACGCGGCCCCGCAGATTGCGATTCATCCAGTCTGCACTACCGGCCCAGATTTCCATTTTGCCGGCGTTGGCAAAATAGTACACCCGACTGTGTTCCAGGTAGCGGCCGATTATGCTGTAGACCCGTATGTTTTCGCTGATGCCGGGCAATCCGGGGCGCAGGCAGCAGATGCCGCGGACTATGAGGTCGATCTGGACGCCATCCTGGGATGCCTGGTAGAGAGCCTGGATTATTCTGGGATCCAGCAGGCCGTTCATTTTGGCGATGATGGCGGCCGGTCGTCCGGCGCGGGCGTTTTCGCTTTCGCGGCCAATGCGTTCGAGCAGGCCCTTCATTAGAGAGGAAGGGGCTACTAGCAGTTTTTGAAAACTGGTTTCGCGTGAGCGCGTGGTGAGAAGATTGAACACCTCAGCTACATCCGAGGTGAGATCGGGATGGGCCGTGATTAAACCTAGGTCGGTATAAAAGCGGGCTGTGGAGGGATTGTAATTGCCGGTTCCCAGGTGGGCATAGCGGCGCAGTCCATCCTCATCGCGGCGCAACAACATAGATAGTTTGCAGTGAATTTTCAGTCCCATCACACCGTAGATGACGTGGACCCCGCTCTCTTCGAGGCGCTTGGCCTGCTCTATATTAGAGGCTTCGTCGAAACGGGCTTTCAATTCGACCAGAGCTGTGACTTCTTTGCCGCGGTCGGCCGCATTGATCAGCGCCTGGACGACTGGAGATTCATCGCCAGTGCGGTAGATCGTCTGCTTGATGGCCAGGACCTTCGGGTCCGCAGCGGCCATGCCGATGAAGTCGATCACGGTGGTGAAGGACTCGTAGGGATGGTGCAGAAGGACGTCTTTGCGACGGATGGTATCAAAAAAAGCTTCGGAATCTTTGGGCAGGTTCTGCTCCACTGGCACAAAGGAAGGATGCTTTAAGTGGGGATGTGGAACATCGTTGTATATGGTCATGACCCGGTTGAGATTGACCGGTCCCTGCACCCGGAATATTTGATCGTCCGCTACGCCAAACTGATTTCTTAGCAGGTTGACCAGACGGTCGGGTGCTGCGGACTCGATTTCGAGTCGCACGGTATCTCCCTTGCGCCGGTTTTTCAACTGCTCGGTCATTTCCTCCAGGAGATTATCTGCCTCCTCTTCGTTGAAGTAAAGTTCGCTATTGCGCGTGGGCCGAAATGAAGCCGAACTCAGTACTTTATAGCCGCGGAAGAGGTCGCGAAGGTACAGATCGACGATGCCGGCCAGGGTGACAAAGTGGATGGCCCCGCCACCGTCGTCGGGGAGGCGCAGAATGCGCGGCAATACGCGCGGTACGGTTACTACTCCCAGAGTCCTTTGCCGGTGGGATTCCAGCAGCGCGCCGATGCACAGGGCTTTGTTGATTACGCGGGGAAAGGGATGGGATGGGTCGACTACGACCGGGGTGAGGAGCGGTTCCAACTCCTCAGTCCAGTAGCGTCTGACAAAGTCCTGGTGAGTATCCTTCAGGGATTGAGCTTTCCACAGGTGAATGCCTTCCGCGGCCAGGGCCGGCAGGAGTTCGTCGTTCCAGCAGCGGTACTGGGTATCTACCTGGGAATGGACTTTCCGGGTGATCCTTTTGAGTTGTTCGTCCGGGGTCATCAGGTCGGGTCCGGTTGGGCCGGCACCTGATTCGCGCAACTGCAGGAGGCCGGCGACGCGGACTTCGAAAAATTCGTCCAGGTTGTTGGCGACGATGGCGAGGAATTTGACTCGTTCCAGCAGTGGGTTAGTTACGTCCTGAGCTTCTTCGAGGACCCGGGAATTGAAGCTCAGCCACGAGAGCTCGCGGTTGATGTATAGTTCGGGATTGTCGAGATTCATAGGGGAGGCCTCTCGAGCACCGAGTTGAGGTTAGTAAAATCTATCCTTAATACGTTATAAAACAAAATAGATATGTCAAGTTTATCAGGTTGTAAAACGCACGCCCAATTTGATATTTTCATGCGGGTGGGTAGCGATCTTGGGATATTCTTGCAGGAGGTCGTCAAAATCGACAATGGGTTGGATGATGGGTATGGTTTTTAGAGTGCCAGCGGCCAGCAGGCGCCAGACGACGTCGAAGATGCGCGCTTCGTCCCAGTTGGGGTAGTCCGGATTGGGCTCGCTGCAGGCGCGCGAAAAAACGATGCTGGGGCGGTTCATATGGGCTTCGGCCCCAAAGTCCAGGCCGGCCGGGTAGGCGCCTGGATAGGCTCCGGCTACGACTGTGCCGTTGTAGGCCACTCCGCGCAGGGCTGCCTGCAGGGCCAGGTGGTGGCCACTGTACTCGATGCACACGTCGGCACCGCGGTTGCCGGTATTCTTTTTAATTTCCAGGCCGACGTCGCAGTCAGAAGGGTCCAGAACTAAATCGGCACCGCAGTCCAGGGCCGCCCGCCGCCGCATCGCCAGTGGATCGACGGCAAAAACTGGGTGGGCGCCGGCGAGACGGCCCAGTTGCAAGGCCATGAGGCCGATGGCGCCCAGGCCGAAGACGGCTAGTGCATCGCCGATGCGCACGTGGCCATCGCGCACTGCGCCCAGGGCAAAGTCGGCCGGATCCAGGCAGGCGGCAGCCTGCCTGGGGACGTCCTTGGGAAGGAGGCGCACCCCGTCCTCGGCCCACACATGCTCTTCGCGAAAGGGGCTGTAGCGGAATACCTGATCGCCGATTTTCATCCTGGTTACCTCGGATGTGATTTCGATTACTTCGCCGATGGTTATATTGCCCAGCGCAGCGGGATAGCTGATGCCACCCTGGTCGTTGGCAAAGACCCGGCGGGTGGCGTCAAAATGACCTCGAGGGCCGGCATAGCCTTTGAATATGGACATTTCGGTGCCGTGTTTAGCTGCGGCGTAGAGACTTTTTACGCGGATTTCTCCGGGTTTCAAAGGGGGGCTTTCGCCGTGTTTGAAGGCGACCTGCTCGGCGGCGGGGGCAATTAGTTCTCGGGGCATTTTTTTAGTCCTGTTTTGAAAGTGGTTGAAGACTTTCTTATTCTTAAACATAATTAATAGGTCGGAAAAAAAAAGATAGGCAAAAAAAGAAAGGAAGACGCATGGCTGATGGAGTGAAGATTCTGGTTCCCGGCGACGAACCGGCGCAGATTGGCGGCTCGCCACAGCTGGAGCGGCTCAAACCCTATGGCGAGGTAACGCTCTACGATACGCGGCCGCAGAACGACGAAGAAAAGCTGGCACGGGCGCAGGACTTCGATGTGATTATTAATTCTCGGGGGGCAGTCACCTGGCGGGAAAAAGAGCTGCGGAAGTTGTCCCGGTTGCGCATGATCACCACCTGCTCCATTGGTACCGATATGATCGACCTGGAGGTGGCGAAGGAACTGGGCATCGTGGTTTCCAATCAGCCCGGGCGCACAGCGGGAGTTGTGGCAGAGCACATGTTTGGGCTGATGTTTGCCACCGCAAAACAGGCGGCTTTTCAGACCGCCGAAATCAAGGCTGGTCGCTGGACCCGGAGCTTATACACCACGCTGCAAGGCAAGGTTTTGGGCATTGTCGGCACCGGCAATATCGGTGCTGAGATGGCACGACTGGGGCAGTCCATCGGCATGGAGGTAATCGCCTGGACCTTTAATCCGTCTGCGGCGCGGGCAGAGAAGCTGGGGGTGCGCTTTGTCGAATTGGACGAGTTGTTGCAGCGGGCCGATGTAGTCAGCCTGCACGTGCAGCTGACAGATGAGACGCGTCACTTGATTGGTGCGCCCCAGTTGGCGCTGATGAAGGCGGGGGCACTGCTGCTCAATGGAGCGCGCGGGGACGTGGTGGATCTGGATGCTCTGGCCCAGGCGCTCAAGGAGGGACAGGTGGGTGGTGCGGCTCTGGACGTGTTTCCGCAGGAGCCTTTTGAGGGACCGCACCCTATCCTGGAGTGCGAGCAGGTCGTATTCACTCCACATGCCGCCGATCAGACGCCGGAGGGCATCGATTTACTCAACGGGGGGGCGGTGGAGAATGTAATTGCCTTCTTGGAGGGCCGGCCGCAAAACAACGTCGCCACTTAAGGGGAGGAAGTAAATGTATCGTTCACTGGCAACCGGTGCCATCGGAGTCGGAGTCGGCAGCCTGGAAGAGGGAATGGAGATGGCGGCCCGGCACGGGTTTGAAGGGTACCATTTCGAAATAGGTGAGGCCGCGGAACTGGGAGTGGAAAAGGTCAAGGAGCTGGCAGCGGCCACGGGGGTGCGGCTGGCGGCGTGGGGCTTCCCGGTGAATTTTCGCGCCGGGGATGGCGACTACGAGGAGGATATGGCCCGGCTGCCGTGGCTAGCCGAGACCGCCGCCCGGCTCGGAGTGCGGCGGACGGCAACGTATATTATGCCTGGTTCGAACGAACTGACCTATGAGGAGAATTTTGCCCTCCACGTCGAGCGCCTTGGTCCGGCCGCAGCTATCCTGGCGGAAAATGGTATTCGCCTGGGGCTGGAATACGTGGCGCCGCAACTATTGTGGACCAGCTTCGCACATCCTTTTGTCCACGACATGAAGCAAATGTCTCTACTGTGTGCTGCCGTGGGTTCGAATGTTGGATTCTTGCTGGATAGCTGGCACTGGTACACGGCGCGGGAAAGTGCAGAAGATTTGCGCCAACTGCGGGCAGATCAGGTAGTCGTGGTCCACGTCAACGACGCGCCGGCCGGGGTGGACGTGAACGATCAGGTGGATAATGTGCGGCAATTGCCGGGAGAGACCGGAGTTATCGATATCGCCGTTTTTCTGGGGAGCCTGAAAGAGATAGGCTACGACGGTCCGGTGATGGTCGAGCCATTCAGCGAGGAACTGCGCCAGTTGCCCGACGAAGAGGCCTGTGCGGCTACTGCTGCGGCCCTCGACAAGGTCTGGGAGCAGGCCGGGATTTGAGAACGCTTTTCGGCAGTGGCTTTGGTTTGCATATTTGCAGAAAATCGTTCAGTGGGAAACCCTGCTTCGGCTGCATCTGCAAAAACTGATTTTCTGAGGGCGTCCTGGATGGCACGACGGATCTTCCCGACTGAAAACCGCCGGGGTATAGAAGAGTGGATGCGTGACCATCCAGTCCGAGTATTTGGGCCTGGGCGCCGCTGGGGCCGAATTTGGTGTCTTGGAATCTCGGCACTTTATTCGCGCTGATGAATCTCTAAGGCATGGTCGGTTCCGCGTTGAGGCCGCCGCATTTCCAATAATGCTTTTACCGGCGTTTTAGGAGATCGATTTGTCGCAGCCTACACTTGGGGCCATGCGGCCTTGCGCTCAAAGTCATGAATATGAGCCGGGGACTCTTTGCAAAGAGTCCCCGGCTTTTTTTAGGGTGGGGTGATAGCTTAAGTAAGCTCATCGGGTTCTTGCCATACCGGGGTAGTCGAGATAAGCGCGAGCGTGGCCCGTTTCTCCCCCGGTTTGGCGAATGTAACGCGAGATGCCCTTTGGAGCCATCGCGCCCGGATCAGGCAAGGTCGAAGCGATCGAGATTCATCACCTTGTCCCACGCAGCCACGAAGTCGCGCACAAACGCCTGTTGCGAGTCGTCGCACGCGTAGACTTCTGCAATGGCCCGGAGCTGGGAGTTCGAACCAAACACGAGATCGACGGCGGTGCCGGTCCATTTGAGCTCGCCCGTGGCGCGATCGCGGCCCTCGAAAAAATGCTCGCACCTGGCGGATTTCTGCCACTCCGTGTCCATGTCGATCAGGTTTGCGAAGAAATCATGGCTCAAGGTCTCTGGTCGCTTGGTGAAGACGCCGAGTTCGGACTGAGCGACGTTTGCATTCAGGACGCGCATGCCGCCGACGAGAACTGTCATTTCAGGTGCGGTCAGCGTCAGCATTTGGGCCCGATCCACCAGCAGTTCCTCTGCCGACCTCGAGTGGTCGCTGCCGAAATAATTGCGAAATCCGTCAGCTGTCGGTTCGAGCACGGCAAATGAATCCACATCGGTTTGCTCTTGCGATGCGTCTGTGCGCCCCGGCGAGAAGGGAACCTGTACTTCGTGCCCACCTTTTTTGGCAGCTTGCTCGACAGCTGCGCATCCGCCCAGAACGATCAGGTCGGCAAGCGAGACCGCTTTTCCGCCCGACTGCGAGTTGTTGAATCCCTCTTGAATCTGCTCCAGGGTCTGCAATACCTCTCCCAGTGCGGCCGGCTGGTTGACTTCCCAGTCCTTTTGGGGTGCGAGGCGGAGGCGTGCTCCGTTCGCGCCACCGCGCTTGTCGGTGCCGCGGAAAGTGGCCGCTGCCGCCCAGGCGGTCGAGACCAGTTGGGAAACCGAAAGTCCCGAAGCGAGGATCTTTTCCTTGAGAGCGGCAATATCCCCTTCTCCAATCAGCTCGTGATCGACGTCGGGAACGGGATCCTGCCACAGCAGTTCCTCCTCGGGAACCTCTGGGCCTAGGCAGCGTGAGCGCGGACCCATATCGCGGTGCGTCAGCTTGTACCACGCCCTGGCGAAGGCATCGGCAAATTCCTCCGGGTTTTCGTGGAAGCGCTTCGAGATCGTTGCATAGTTCGGGTCCGTCCTCAGTGCCAGGTCGGTCGTGAACATCATGGGGGCGTGCTTTTTCGACGGATCGTGGGCATCCGGCACGGTGGCCGCTGCAGATGCATTCGTGGGCGTCCACTGGGTCGCGCCGGCAGGGCTCTTCGTCTGTTCCCACTCGTAGCCGAAAAGGTTTTCGAAATAGTTGTTGTCCCACTGCGCCGGCTCGGTGGTCCACGCCCCTTCCAAACCGCTGGTAATCGTGTCGCCGGCATTGCCGCTGCCAAAGCTGTTCTTCCAGCCGAGACCTTGCTCCTCGATGCTGGCGCCCTCGGGTTCCGGACCGACGTACTGTTCCGGATCGGCAGCACCATGGGCTTTGCCAAAGGTGTGACCGCCGGCAATCAGCGCGACCGTTTCCTCGTCATTCATCGCCATGCGCCCAAAGGTCTCCCGAATGTCCCTGGCTGCAGCGAGCGGATCCGGGGTGCCGTTCGGCCCCTCTGGATTGACGTAGATCAGACCCATCTGAACGGCCCCGAGCGGATTCTCGAGATCCCGATCGCCACTGTAGCGCTCGTCTGCAAGCCACTCGCCCTCAGGCCCCCAGTAGATATCCTCTTCTGGCTCCCAGACGTCCGCGCGTCCACCGGAGAAGCCGAAGGTCTTGAAACCCATCGATTCAAGCGCGCAGTTACCGGTGAGGATCATCAGGTCGGCCCAGGATATTTTCCGGCCGTACTTCTGCTTGAGCGGCCAGAGCAACTTGCGCGCCTTGTCGAGGTTCCCGTTGTCGGGCCAACTGTTGAGGGGGGCAAAGCGCATGGTACCGGATGCTGCACCACCGCGGCCGTCGCCGATGCGGTACGTACCTGCGCTGTGCCACGCCATCCGAATGAAGAAGGGTCCGTAGTGGCCATAGTCGGCCGGCCACCAGTCCTGCGATGTCGTCATCAGCGCAACGATATCCCTCTTCAGGGCATCCAGGTCGAGGGTCTTGAACTCCTCGGCATAGTCAAAATCCTCGCCCATGGGATCGGACAAGCGAGAGTTCTGGTGGAGGATTTTCAGGTTCAACTGATTCGGCCACCAGTGTTGGTTTGAGGTGCTTCCAACCGCCGTGTGTCTGTGGGGTCCGCCCAAAACCGGGCACTTGCTTTCGTTTGCCATATTTTCTCCAATCGTATTTTGTAAAATTACAACTTCCCTTCATACTTCGAAGCGAAGTCTACACAGTATTGTGATAAGTTTAAAATAAAAAAAGCTTGTACAGGTTTTTCTGATACAGAATAGTGGAACCGGAAGTTGCAATCAAGGGTGAGCCGGGTCACAAAGGACGTCAATAGCCGAACCTAAATCGGCATAATTATAAAAATTTATCAGATTGAAAGCAAAAAAATAAGTAAACCATTGTCTTCCCAGTCACCGATTCAACCCACCTGTACCCCCTAGCTGGTGGAGGCGCGGGGTCCGCAGGCTTCAATCCCAGCTCTATTTGCATAAGGGCCGCTTGAGCAAAAGTCGCGTCGTTGCCTCTCTTGTTTTTCGCGGTATGCCAGGATACATCGGCCGAGGGCGAGGGGTTGGCTAAAAAATAAAGACAAAATATCTTTGGCCTCCGTGGAGGAAATCAGCTACTCATGCCACCTTGCCGCTAAGGTTTTTCCGCTGTTTGCAGGAGCCGCTGGCAAAGCAGGTTTTTATTTGTGCCGCTGGAGGTTCTGCGTGCCCTCCTAGTTGCGCATCATTTTTTTGGCGAAGACAACCACAAAAAGGGCCATCATGAAAGCACCCAAAAACGCTTGCGCCCCGGCCAGCGGACGCACTATCCAGGGCTGCCTGGCCTCGTTGTTGTAAGCCAGGGAGGTAAAGACAGTGATGCTGTAATAGAGGCAATCGGAGAAGTATACCAGATTCGTCCCAAGTCCCGCTTTGGGGTCGAATTGTACCATTCCTTCGGGACCCAGGATGCCAGTAAAGAAATACACCAAGGCACACAGGAAATTAAAAACCAGAGTAGAGATGATCACCCGCGGAGGGCTCTCGCCATAGGCGCAAAGCAAGTCGACCAGCACGGAC
>MDTE01063147.1_pt1 | contig 12080 bp, 10 predicted proteins | sample 811231 | NCBI WGS metagenome assembly MDTE01 (sample SAMN05326651, study PRJNA326480) | marine metagenome | isolation source: seawater | place: Indian Ocean: Red Sea | collected 2010
CCGCAGGAGGAATAACAACATCATTGTTTTGATCTTGATCTGCGTCTTGCGATAACCCTTTTCTTCGTTGAGGTAAAATCAAACAACAGTTGCTTAAATGCAATTTTATATTAGCAACTTCCGAAGTTGGCCAAATTATAGGCCAGTAAGTTGACGAAAGTGCTAATCTTAGTTTATTACCCTTTTTTATTCTCCACCCACAATGATTTAAATTAATTGTTGCTTTATATTTTTTTCCAGAAACTAAATTTTCTGGAAATTCATGACTATTGTAATGCGTTAAATTAAGAGGTCTGAATGATATTCTTTCAGATATTCCTTCTTTAGATACTTCACAAATTCTAGCTATGAGATAGGCAACAGGTTTATCAACTGAAAACTCAATTTCCAACCTGGGTTCCCCTAAAAACTCCAAATCCTCATTTAGCGGCTCAGTATCAAAACAAATAGAAATGTTATCATCTTGTGATTGATCAGATGGCAGTTCGTGCTCTATGCGCATTCCTGGACAATTGTACCCAGATGTTAATCCAAGTGTTTGAGGCGTATTTACATTAACTTGTCCTAAACCCCTATAATTAGTAAGTTTGTTTTCTGACAAATAAAAAACCCTTTCTTCAATATCTGAGGAAGGCCAATTTTGTTCTTTTATCCATCTACCTGGTCTAGGTTTCCATTTACCATCCGGAGGATCAAAACTATTTATATATGATCTCAATTTTGGCAAATTGTGATCTTTGCTATTTTGTTTTAAGTAACAATCAAACCACCTCAAAGTTTCATTATAAAAATCTCCCTTTGGTTCTATAGAAGCTATGTTCGGATATTTGTGTTCCCATGGTCCAATCCATGCAGAGCATGGACTATTCAAATTTTGTATAATCTTAAGCGGCGCATTAGTGTATTGATCTGCCCAACCTCCCACAGCTAAAACAGCACAACTTATTGATGACCAGTCTTCACAAACTGAACCATGTTTCCAAAAACTGTCACGGGTGGGATGCTTCAACCAGGTTAACACATGAGCGGGCTGATTTTCTAATCTGTTTTTCCAAACGTCTTTCCAATCGTCTCGTAAATCTGGATCAGGAGGTCGAGAAGAATAAGCCAGCATTTGTTGGGACCATGCAAAATTATCTGTCAATAAACAACCGCCCATATAATGGATATCATCAGCATAACGATCAACCGTTGAACACACAGTAACAATTGCTTTTAGTGGTAACGGTCTTCTCATGGCAATTTGTAGTCCATTGAATCCTCCCCAAGAGATACCAATCATGCCTACATTTCCATTGCTCCACTTTTGCCTAGCTATCCAGTTGATAATTTCCTCTCCTGACGAAAGCTCATCTTCTGTATACTCATCAAGCATCAAACCATCTGAGTCACCTTGACCTGGCAAATCTACTCTAATGCATACATAGCCAGAACTAGAAAAAAGTGGGTGATTCCCTTCATCTCGAATAGCCGTACCATCTCTTTTTCTATATGGTAGATATTCTAAAATTGATGGAGCAGGAAAACAGTTCTTATCAGATGGTTGCCACATTCTAGCAGATAGTTTTCTACCATCTGACAATGGGATAAAAAAATGAGGTGTCTCTATAAATCCTGCCATTGTTCTACCCTCTTTTGTGAATGTTAATATTAGAGGCATGTTTTTTTTCACGCAAATAAATATAATGGTTGGCTATAATTAAAATTAGAGTACCAACTATAAAACTTATGGTTATTTGCTCCTTAAAAAAAATAATTCCTATAATAATTGAAACCGGAATGGCTGTGTATTGAACCACAGCGAGAGATGTTGCAGATGCCAAATAATGGCTGAAAGCTAAAAAGAATTGTTGAAAACTAGCTAAGACGCCACAACCAATTAAAATCAACAATGTATATCCAGAAGATGGGAATGAGATCTTATAAAATAAACATAATATACTAAAAACCGCCAAACCAAAAAAATTATACCATATTGCCGTTGATACAGGGCTATCTGTATTGCCCAGTTTTCTTAAGAATATAAACATCAGGGCACAAATAATGGGACAGGCAAAGCCAATAAATAAACCCGGGATAAAATTAAGGTTATTAACACCTGACAATGTAGGTTGAAGTAAAACCATAACCCCCAAAAAACCTCCAATTACCGCAGCAATTCTATGTATACCAACACGCTCTCCTATCATAAATGGAGCTAATAAAGTTATGAAGATAGGCATGGTTTGAAACAATGCTGTTGCAACACTAATATTTAAATAAATAACTGATAAAAGCCAAAGAACTAAACCCAATAGACCTGTTACGCTTCTGGCAAAAAGTGTCCATTTCTGATTTATAAATAATAACTGAATGCCCATTTGATAAAAACCTAATAAAATCAATAAAGGCAAACAAAATAAATATCTGAAAAACAAAATCATTATCAAAGGTATCTCTGGCGAAAGTACCTTCACAATGCTTGCTATTGAAAGGGAAATAAGTATTTCAGCAAATAATGCCAAAGCTCCTAATGGAAAGTTTTGATTGACCTCATACTCTTGATTTTTCGATAAATTGTTTTTTTGCATCTTCATAATAATCATTGAAACATTATAATGTTAAAATATAATTAAGAAATTAGAAATTGATGAAACCAGATTATACAAAATTACTTGATGATGAAATTTTGAAGTTCATTCAAAATACAGAAAATTTTTATTCAGAAAGTGATGACTCGAAAAAATCAATTTTAGAATCTCGATCATCTTACAATAAAATGTGTGAATTTTTTAATAAAACTAAACCAATTGATGTAATTTCTAATGATCTCCTTATAAAATCAATACCAATTCGCCATTATAAAAAGTCTTCTATAGAAAGTACAACTGAATCCGTGATTTATTTTCATGGCGGAGGATTTACTTTGGGAGGACTTGAAAGTCATGACAGTTTTTGTTCAGAAATTTGTTCATTAACCTCCTTGGAGATTTTCTCAGTAGATTATAAGCTAGCCCCAGAATATTCGCCTTACCAATCTTTGCATGATTGTATAGAAGTTATAAAGTGGTATGAAAAATCATTTAATAAACCATATGTCCTTGCCGGTGATAGCGCAGGGGGTTGGATAGCAGCGAATATAACCCATTTAATGCGCCATGATTTACAATTTCTAAATGGTCAGTTACTAATTTATCCAGCATTAGGCGGAGATGAAACTAATGGAAGTTATATTAAGCATTCTAATGCACCCCTTCTTTCTTCCGAGTGGGTGATTTCTAACCGTAGAAAGTATTTTGAAGAAAATAATGTTTTAGATAATAAATATTTTCCTCTTAGAAAAAATGACTTCCATAATTTGCCACCAACTGTTGTATTTGTTGCAGAATATGACCCTTTAAGCGATGACGGAATAATTTATGTAAATAAACTTAAAGATCATAACAATAGAGCTATATGTCATATAGAAAAGGGACTAGTACACTCTTACATTAGAGCAATACACGTATCTAAGAAGGCAAAGAAAAGTCTTCACAGAATTGTAAAAGGATTAACTTCTCTTGCCAACAACGATTGGCCTTATTAAACAAATTTAATTATATTGTATAATTATTTCAAAGCTTATAATCTATCCATCATTTTAAATTTAGATGATTGATTCAATAATTAATCTTATTCCCATAATTAAAAAAGCAATCAAAACCATTTTTCTGAATAAAGCTTGAGAAACATGTGATCGAATTAACTCCCCAATCCTAAATCCAATCATTGCAGCAAAGAGACTAATTAAGGATTTAATTATTGCTTCCTGAGTTAAAACTCCCGAAAAATATAATCCTGCTGCAAGAGGAAAACTTCCAGACAGGAAAAGAAATCCTGAGATACAAATAAATCTTTCTTTTGAATAATCTCTAGCTATTAAATACATGGCTACTGGGGGAGACCAAATAGAACTTAACCCTCCTAAAACACCAGAAATCATTCCAACAAAAATATGCCAAAAGTATCCCTCCCCAATTTTTAACTTAATACCAAATAAAATATTTGATGAGAAAACAACCATTGCAAAACCAATAGCTAACGTTAATAGAGATGTAGGATATGATGTAATAAAAATTGAAGTGACAAAAATGCTGACAATAATAGTGAAGGCAAAAAAACGAAATTCTAAAGCCGTTTGCAGACGTTCATCTGATCTGAAAAATTGAGCTAAATTTGTAACAATTAGTGGTATAATCATTATTGAAATTGCCTCTATTGGCCCCATAACAAGTGTCAATAAAGCCATAGCTGCTGATGGCAATCCAATTCCCAAGAAACCCTTGATAATTCCAGACAAAATAAATGTAAAAATTATAAAGATGATGATATATGGATCACTAAATGGAATGAGTGCATTAAGCAATTTTATCTCCAGCTTATAATTTTGAAAAAATCCAATGTTTAACAATTTTTGAAGTTTTAAAAAGATAATTGTTAATTTGTTTTTTAATAATTAACTATTATATCCTATTTATTATAAAGTAAATTAAAGGATACTCTATGTCGATACGGCCTGTAAAAAATATGACAATGGCAAAGCCCACCCTAGAAGGGGCAGGAGTAAATTTACATAGGGTGTTTGGTTATGATGAATTGAACCTTCTAGATCCTTTTTTAATGATGGATGATTTCAGAAGTGATAACCCTAGAGATTATTTAAATGGTTTCCCATGGCACCCCCATCGAGGAATTGAAACAATCACTTATATACTGAAAGGTAATATCGATCACGCTGATAGTTTAGGCAATAAAGGTGAATTAGGTGATGGAGATATTCAATGGATGACTGCAGGATCAGGAATCATTCATCAAGAAATGCCAAAAGGTAACAAAAAAGGTGAGATGCATGGTTTCCAATTATGGGCAAATCTACCATCAGATAAAAAGATGACTGCTCCTCGTTACCAAGATATTAAATCTGAAGAAATCAATGAAATTATAGATAATGATGGTTCCTCCATAAAAATTATAGCTGGAAACTATAGAGGATATGTTGGTCCGGTTGATGGAATTTCTACAGAGCCACATTATCTAGATATAACTATCCCACCTCTTATATCTAAACGTATTCCATTTGATACAAGAAGACAGGGGTTTGCATATATTTTTGAGGGAGATGCAAATTTTAACAATTCTTCAAAACCCACGGGCATTCAAATTGAGAAAGAATTTAATGGTCAAGAAATTAAATTAAGAGACATGACGGGCAATAGAACATTGCTGACTTTTGATAATGGAGATGAAATTCAAGTGAAATCTGGAGAAAATGGTGTTCGTTTTTTATTAATATCCGGCTTGCCTATTAAAGAACCTGTTGCATGGCACGGTCCCATAGTCATGAATACTCAAGAAGAACTAAAAAAAGCTATACAAGAATTAAGAAGCGGAAATTTTATTAAAACCAATATGAATGAATCGTAATTAAAATGTCTCTTTGGATTTGGGTCACTATTCTAGCTGCTGTTTCACAAAGTTTAAGAACAGCACAAGCAAAAAACTTAAAACCAGTACTAGGTAATTTTGGTGCTAGTTATATCCGCTTTTCTTATGCGGTACCATTTTCATGGATTTTAATTCTTTTTTACTGGTATTACTCTGGTCAGAGTTTACCCTCTTTAAATTTCAAATTTTTAGTATGGGTAACCATTGCTGGTATTACCCAAATCATTTTTACAGTTCTTCTAATTACTCTGTTTTCTCATAGATCCTTTGCTGCAGGAACAGCATTTTCAAAAACTGAAGTTCTACAGGCAGCTGTTTTTGAAGCTATTATCATTGGTCATATAGTGAATTTAAGAGTAGGGATTGCGATTTTACTTGGCGTTATTGCCCTTTTCCTTCTTTCCCTTGCAAAAAGTAAATTGAGTTTTGCAAATTTATTAAGATCATTGTTAACCAAACAGGCATTACTTGGCTTAGGCAGTGGAGCTTTTTTAGGATTTTGTACTGTTGCGTATCGAGCTGCAACTGATTCGCTAGAAGGTAATGATTTAATGATGAAAGCAAGCTATACAGGAGGTATTTCTGTTTTAATTCAAACGGCAATTATGGGAGCTTGGATGTACCGATATACTTACAATGAGTTAATTTTAAGTTTCAAGGAGTGGAAAAGATCTTCCATAGTTGGTTTCTATGGCGCAGTAACAACTGTCTGTTGGTTTTATGCCTTTTCAGCTAATGCCGTAGCTCCAGTAAGAGCTTTAGGGCAGATAGAACTTATTATTGCACTAGCAATTTCATTTTTTTATTTTAGAGAAAAACCAACTTTGAGAGAGTTGGCGGCCATGTTTTTATTAATCATCTCAATAATCATGGTTATTCTTTATAATTAATTATTCCTCAATTCATAAAATTTTTTATTGTTTTTCCCTATAGTTTTTATGTAAATTACTCAAGAATAAATATAATAAAATCTTTAAAAATTATCGGAGGGAAAAATGATTTTTAAATATGCTGTTGCTATGGTTACTGCTATTGCGGTTTCTATGGCAGGTTTTATTGGAATTGCGTCTGCTAAAGTTGAAGGTGACACAATTACTTTAGGATCATCAATTTCTTTAACTGGAAAGTATGCCACAAATGGACTTCATACTCAACGTGGATATGACTATGCAGTAAAGATTATCAATAATGCCGGTGGAGTTAAAGTTGGTGGAAAAAGCTATAAACTTGCAGTTAAATACTATGATGATGAATCAACCCCTGCTCGTGGAGCACAACTTGCTGAAAGATTAATTCAACAAGATGGAATTGAATTCATGCTTGGCCCTTACAGTTCAGGTATGACAAAAGCTGTAGCTGCAGTTTCTGAAAAATTTGGCGTCCCAATGGTTGAAGCTGAAGGTGCATCCCGATCTTTATTTACTCAAGGCTATAAATATCTATTTGCAGTGCTTTCAACTTCCGAACAGTATCTATCAACTGCGATAGAATTAGCAGCAGACAAAGCAAGTGACCCATCAAAAGTTAAAGTTGCGATGGCTTTTGAAGGAGATCCCTTTTCTATGGACGTACGTGCTGGAGTAGTTGATACTATGGCTAAGTATGGCATGAAAGCCATCATAGATGATCAGCTTCCTGCTGACCTTTCAGACATGTCTACAACCTTAACAAAAGTTAAAGCACTGAAACCAGACGTTTTAATTATTTCTGGTCACTCAAAAGGAGCTGCAACTGCTGCGAGACAAATCAATGAAATGAAAGTTAATGTTCCAATGATCGCTCTTACTCATTGTGAAGCAGCAAAAGTTCAGGAAAAGTTTCCAAAAGCTGCTAATGGTTTTCTATGTCCAACTCAATGGGTTGAAGGATTATCAAAATCAGATCCAATGTTTGGTAGTGCGGCTGAGTGGAATGCAGGCTTCAAAAAAGATTATACAAGTTACACTTCAGTACCATACCAATCAGCTCAGGCTTCTGCAGCTGTATATGTATGGGCTAAAGCTTTTGAGGCTGCAAATAGCTTTGACCAAGACACAGTCAGAGATGCTATCTCAGCAGTTGAAATGGAAACATTTTATGGCGATATAAAATTTTCAGAAGCTGGGAATAATATTGCTAAACCAATGTTTATGCGTCAGATTGATGCCAATGGAAAATATAATTTAGTAGAAACAGCTAGTGATATGACTTATCCTAGAAACGTTTCTTACTAATTACTATTGATAAAATAATAAGGAAGTAATAAATGCTTCCTTATTATTTTAAATCTTTTTAGTTTACACATTTTGATTAACGAACTTAGTAATGATTGATAATCTTCAACTCCTATTTGTTTGGGCTCCCATAATAAATATTCAAGTTATTTTGGAAGGCATATTCCTAGGGGCTGTTTTTGCATTAAGCGCCTATGGTCTAGCCCTTGTATGGGGAGTAATGAACATAAAAAACCTTGCCCAAGGTGATTTTGTTATAATGGGCGGTTATTTGTCCTTTGCTTTGGGAGCATATAACATTCACTTATTTATCATATTACCAGTTGTAATGTTTATAATGTTTATTTATGGCTGGATAATTTATAAACTAATTATTAAAAGAGTTATAGACCAAGATATGTTCACCTCTCTTTTGGCAACTTTTGGTTTATCTCTTTTGATGCAACAAGTTATGAATCTAATTTGGGGACCCGAGGTTCAAATCATTGACATGGAACTTCCTGTCTATGATGCTTTTGATGGATTTGTCACTATACCATTAATAAAAATTATTTCACTAATACTGGCTGCTATCTTATCTATTATAATTGTAATTTTTATGAAAAGATCTCGAACAGGCCAAGCAATTAGGGCTACAGCTCAAGACCCTAGAGCAGCTCGTGTTTTAGGTATAGATACTGATAAAGTCTATGCATTCACCTTCTCTCTTAACTCAGCAATATGCGGTGCAGCTGGAGTTTTCGTTTCAGTGATATGGGTTATTCAGCCATTTTATGGAATAACTTATTCAGTAAGATCGTTTGCTATTGTTACAGCAGCTGGATTAGGTAACTTACCCGCTGTTATTAGTGCAGGGTTTGGAATTGGTCTCTTTGAAAAATATGTTGGAGCTATTCTCGGAACTGCTTACGAAGTTGCCGCTCCTGTTTCAATTTTGGTTATAGTTTTAATTATTCGCCAAATAAACATGCGACGAAATAGGCAGGTTGTTCGATGAAAAATAGAAGAGAATTGATCACGTATTTAGGCCTTGGTCTTTTTGGTATTTTTGGACCTATCCTTTTCCCAGACTACACACTTTCAATTGCTTATTTATGGATGATGGTATTAATGGCTTCCACTTGGGATATCCTTGGGGGTCAGATGGGCTACAATTCATTAGGAAATATTACTTTTTTTGGTGTTGGCATGTATGTTTCTGCCATAATCCAAATATCTATTTTCTATGAACCAGGAGTAGCTGCCTACACATCAGCTATGGGGGCAGTAAAACCAGAGTTTACAAATCAAGAATATTATTGGGGCATATTTTTGGGAATTTTAGGCGGATCTATAGCTGCATTAGCTTTAGCATTAATTTTTAGTACTTTTATGTTTGGATTAAGAGGGCCGTATTTTGCTATTGGTTCTCTTGGATTAGCCATAGCAGCTGCTGAAATCACAATAACTATTGATTATGTTGGAGGTGCTTCAGGTATATCAATGCCATTATTTCCTGGAGATATAGAAATGAGGTCAGTCTTTTTCTATATTCTTTGTTTCATAATCACCATAATTGCTCATTTTGTTATCCGTTGGATGTTATCAACACAATATGGCTTAGCCATAAATGCAATTAGAGATGATGAAGATAAAGCCGAAGCAATGGGTCTACCTACACTTATTTATAAACAAATCGGTTGGGGAGTAACAGCGATTTTCATGGGTGCCATGGGGGCAGTTGCAGGCAATTTGGCCGGATTTATTGATAAAGAAGTTGCCTATCCAATTCCGACTTTTGGTATTTTTATGGTTGCTTGTGTATTGCTAGGTGGAAAAGGAACATTATGGGGACCAGTATTAGGAGCTATTATTTTTCATGTGGTTAAAGAAACAACCTGGACTTACCTTTTAGGTTGGCAGTGGGTAACTTTAGGGCTGATATTGATCATCAATATCGTCTATTTTCAACAAGGCATAATGGGATGGTTACAAACAAAATACCCTGAAATGTTTGGTATAGTTGTAGACCAGTCAAGTTCCGACAGATCTCAAAAGGAAACATAATATATGTCTGAGATTATCAAAATAGAAAATGTTTCTAAATCATTTGGAGGGGTTAAAGCTAATATTGACATTTCTTTAACTGTAAAAAAAGGTTCAATTACAGGGATTATTGGACCCAATGGGTGCGGGAAAACGACATTATTTAATTCTATTGTTGGTTATCATCCTATTGATAATGGTTCTATCAAATTTGAAGACCAGGAGATATCTCATTTATTAGTTGGTGATATAGCTAGGTTAGGAATGCTTCGAACATTTCAACAAACGAGAATTTATTCAAAAATGGATTGTGTTGATAATATGCAAATTTCTATTTCTCATAGAGATGGCTCAAAAAATAGTATCTTTGCTAGCAGAAAAGGGGAGATTAGAGAAAGAGCTGAGAATCTTTTGGAATTTGTTGGTCTATATTCAAAAAGAAATCTTATTTCTGGTGACCTTTCCTTTGGTCAGCAAAAGTTGCTTGAATTTGCTATGGCTCTTATGAATGATCCTAAAGTTTTGCTTCTCGATGAGCCTACAGCTGGAATTAACCCTACGTTAATAAATGGTTTAATTGACAGATTAAGAAAAGCTAATGAGGAACTTGGGATCACATTATGTGTCATCGAACATAATATGAGAGTTATAATGAACTTAGCTAATCATATTTACTGCTTAGCCAATGGGAAAATGCTGGCTAATGGAGAACCAAAGGATCTTCAAAATGATAAGCGTGTTATTGATGCATATCTTGGAGGACACTAATGTCGAAAGATAAAAAAAATATTAGTGGTTATGGTTCTGGGTCAGTTGATGTAGTTTTGTCTGTTGACGAAGTCAATAAAGAAGCTGCAAAAATTTCATCTTCAGGTCCAAAACAATCAGATCTGAATAAACTCTCCAAATCAGAAACCTTTCTAACCATTAAGAACTTAAAAGCTGGCTATGGTAAAATGGAAATTTTGCATGACTTTAACTTGACTATTGGTAAAGGTGAGTCGTTGTGCTTAATTGGCCCCAATGGTGCAGGAAAATCAACAGTCCTTCATTCAATTTTTGGATTTACAAATATTTTTTCTGGGAGCATCTCTGTTCAAGGTCAGGATATTACAAGCCTCAGCCCATCAGACAAGCTTTCTAAATCTGGAATAGCTTATATTCTTCAAGATAAATCTGTTTTTCCTCAAATGACTGTTGAAGAAAATCTATTAATGGGTGGTTTTTTAAAAAATAAACCTTCTGAAGCCAAAGAAGCGACAGAAATGGTTTTTCAAAAATATAGCCGTTTAGCTGACCGAAGAAACAAACCCGCCGGTGTGCTTTCAGGTGGAGAACGAAGGTTATTAGAAATTTCTCGAGCATTAGTAATGCAACCCAATGTGCTCTTAGTGGATGAGCCTTCAATTGGCTTAGAGCCAAGGTTTATTGATATGGTTTTTGGCATATTAGATGACCTTCAAAAAAAAGATGGTAAAACAATTATTATGGTAGAGCAAAACGCCAAAAAAGGGCTTGCCTTTGCTGATATTGGATATGTATTGGTTTCTGGAGAAACGGCTATTGCAGATTCAGGTCAAAACGTTTTAAAAAATCCAGAAGTCAGAAGATTATTTCTAGGTGGGTGATAGAAATTATAATCCCATTGTCACTCCACCATCAACTCTTATCATCGAACCCGTAACATAACTTGCTAAGTCACTTGCCAAGAATGTGACTACCGCTGCAAATTCTTCAGGTTCACCATATCTTTTTGCTGGTATAGTGTTAAAAGCATCAGAAACAACTTGTTTATAACTTGCTCCTGTCCTTTTAGCTTTTCCTTCATCCAACTCTCGAAGTCGATCAGTTGATATCCTTCCTGGTAAAACCATATTGACGGTTATTCCATATTGTGCAACTTCTGAGGCAAGTGTTTTAGACCATCCCGCTATTGCTCCTCTTACACCATTTGATAAAACTAAATTAGGAATTGGTTGCTCTATTCCTGAAGAGCCGATAGAGATTATTCTTCCCCATTTGTTTTCAATCATTTTTGGAATAACAGCATTCGTGAATTGATACATTGGCAAAGCCATAGAATTAAAGGCAGATTGCCAAGTTTCTGAATTTTGTTCTCTAGCAGAGCCAGCTGGAGGACCACCACAATTATTAACTAAAATATCAAAACCATCGTTTAAAATTAATTTTTCTAGATCAGATACTGATTTTGAGTTTGTTAAATCTAATTGATAAGGAGTAACTTTTAAACCTTTAGCCCACAGACTAATTTTGTCTGTATTTCTAGCAGCGGCAACTACTTCCACACCCTCTTCAGCAAGGAATTTAGCACTGGCGGCCCCCAGACCTTTGCTAGCTCCAATTACTAATGCCCTTTTA
>MDTE01156272.1_pt1 | contig 12080 bp, 8 predicted proteins | sample 811231 | NCBI WGS metagenome assembly MDTE01 (sample SAMN05326651, study PRJNA326480) | marine metagenome | isolation source: seawater | place: Indian Ocean: Red Sea | collected 2010
AGACGAAGAGGGCGAGAGAACCGGCGAGGAAGACGACGAGGAGCTCGAGCGCGACGCCGCGACCGCTCGCGCGGATCTCGCCATGCGGGTGTGAGTGACGAAACGCACGCGCGGTGCCCTAACCTACGGTTATGAACTAGAACTGATGAGCGGTTATACACTAGAACACCAGCCTCCTGCCTTTGGCCCTCGGCGACCCGCGCGACGATCGCGACGATCGCTCCGCCGGCGGCCTCGGCCTCCTCACCACTCTCCACCCGCCGATCGCCTTGGCGGCCCTGGGGGATATCGGCGCCTTGGTCTCCGGTCCCAGATCCACCGGCGGCGAGGGTCGAAGGCCCGCCGGGTGGTGTTTCCCCGCCCGGAGCGACGCTCGAAACGGTCGGCTGGCGATGGCCCCGACGACCTCGACGACGGGGGCCGAGGACGCCGCCGGGTCCCGCCGCTCCCGACCCGTCGCCTGGGGTTCACGAGCGGTCCCCGTCTCCCCGTCGTCTGGTTTCGTCACGCTCGCGGGGCTCGCTCCCCAAACGGAGTCGCGATCGAACGAGCCGTCCGTGCCGTTGCCCGAGACTGACGACGGCGAAAACGCGGGCGACGCCCTCGGAGAGTCGAAGGTGAAGTCATCGTCGACGTCCTCGGCCGCGCTCGGGCTCTCCATCGAGTGGGACGTGTCACTCGCGACGCTCAGCGGACCCCGAGGTGAATCCCCGGGGTCATCCTTGGAGACATCGAGGGCGGGAGGTGGCGCCATGTCCGTCTGAAACGAAACGGTCTTCGCGAGGTGGACTCCTCCAGCTGGCTGCCTGATCGCGCTGCTCGCCAACCAGAGACCTGGGCGTTTTCGGCAATTCCGGCAATTATTCCGCCAGCACTTGGGCGGGGCACTGGCGCGCGGCCGGGGCCCTTCGATACGTTCGGTTGAGGATGAAGCTGTTCCTCGATCCCGGCTCCATGGTGTCGCTCGCGGCGGCCATCACGGGTAACGTGAGCGAGGTGCGGGCCCCGATAACGTCGCGAGTTCCCACCCGATTCCGACGATGGCGCAACCGGAATTCGGCACCGACAACGGATTTCCCCCATCCATCGTCCCTCCCCAACCTCGCCAACCCGCCCTTCTGACCTTCCAACTCTCCGTTTTCTCAGGCTACGCTGGTGTGGCTGCGTCGCGTGTCGTTCCTAGCCATCGGATACCGGCTCGGCAAGAGGACGGAGCGGGCCAAGGCTGCCAAGAAGCGCCTCGTCGCGCGCCGGACGCTCACCCCGCTGCTGCTCGACCACAAGCGCGCCGACACCCTGGTGGACGCGGGGGGCCTGGCGGCGATCGTGGGGGATCTGCCGCAGTGGTGCAAGAAACCCGATCACGAGACCACGGTGTGGCTCAACGGGCTACTCGCGGAGCTGTGGCCCCAGCTGTCCGCGGCGCTGAGCGAAAAGATCGGCACCGCTGTCGGTAAAAAGCTGGCCCGGATATCGCCTCTCGGACTGAACCTGTCGTTCAAGGAGTTCGGCCTGGGGAACGAGGCCATATCGCTGCTGAGCGTCAGAAAGGTGGGACGGGTGAAGGACACGAACGAGGTCATCCTCGACTTCGACATGCGGTGGTGCGGGGATCCAAGCATCGTGCTCAACGCATCCGTGCTCGGGCTGCCGCTGATGGTTCGGCTGAACGAGCTACAGCTGATTGGACCCCTCCGCCTGTGCTTCGCCGACTTCGACAACAACCTGCCGTGCTTCCACATGCTGAAGATTGCCTTCGTGGAGAGGCCGGACATCAACTTCACGCTCAAGCTCGTCGGCGGGAACATCGACATGGTCATGGGGCTGAAGGAGAAGATAACCGAGGTCATCAGCAACGGCCTCGGCAAGGCGCTCGTGTGGCCAAAGTACATCAGGGTGCCCATCGCCAACGAGAACCGTCCCGGGGCGCAGGACGTCAAGATTGGGGTGGACAAGGCGGACGCCGCGGGTGTCCTCGAGGTGACCTTGGTCGGTGGGTCCAACCTGCGGAACATGCGAGCCATCGGCAGATCGGATCCGTACGTGACGTTCTCACTGACAAACTCGGGCAGGAACGAGGTCAAGTCGTCGGTGATCAAGCACGACCTCAACCCGCGGTGGAACGAGCACTTCAAGATCGTGCTCGACGACCTGGACTCGCACGACCTGCAGTTTGTGGTGGCTGACTACAGCGCCATGGCGGAGGACAAGGGGGTGAAAAAGATTGAAAAGTGTTTCACGAAGATGGACGTCGCGTGCTGCGGGTGGTGGCGGCGACGGACCGGGGCGAAGGGCGCCAGGGACGCCAAGTCACGCGCCAAGGAGCTCGAGGGTGCCATGTTCCAGACGGTCATGGGCACGGGCTCGGTCAAGGTGTCCGAGCTCAAACCGTTCCAGGAGGTGACCAAGCAGGTGCCCCTCTCCAAGGATGCCATGTCGGTCTTCGCCGATCCGACGAGGCGCAAGAAAGTGAGCGCCGGCTCCGTCACGCTGCGCATGCGAGTCATTCCCCTCACGTCCACCGCGACGCGCACGGCGAAGAACCTCGAGTCCGCCGGGTTGAAGGTCAAGAAGGCTCTGGTGAAAAAACGCGAGGAGCACGGCGTTGCGGGCCCGAAGAAGACGTTCATGGAACGGTTCGGTCGACCCCCGACGGCGGAGGAGCTCGAGGAGGAGGCGAAACGAGCTTCGAAGAAACCGGTGGATTTCGACAGGAGCGCGAAGGAGGCGGTGGAGCTGATGCTCAACACGGTGCTGGGCGCTAACCTCGACCGCTCCGACCCGCGGCAGGCGGAGCAGGTGGAGCTGCTCAAGCCCCACCTCAACGGCCTCCTCTACATCACGCTGGTCAAGGGCGAGGGGCTCGTGGCGAAGGACGTGGGCAACACCAGCGACCCGTACTTCAAGATCAAGCTCAAGTCCCAGAGCTGGAGGTCACCCGTCGTTTACCAGACGCTGAATCCGGTGTACGACGCGAGCACGGAGTTCATCGTGTCCCCGGCGGATCTTTTGTCACCCGGCGTGGTGATCAAGTGCGAGTGCTGGGACAAGGACATCGTGGGTAAGGAGTTCATGGGCGAGTGCGACGTCGAGCTGAGGGACGTCGTGAAGCGGTCCCTGCAGGCGGTTGGGGGTTGGGTGTATCGGAGGGTCGAGCTGCGGGGCGTGGAGCACGGGTCCGTTCACGTCAAGTTCAGGTTCCAGCCGGCGGATGTCGGCATGAGGGAGAATACCCCGGAGGCGAGGGAGCGGTACCTGGCGAGGCACAAATCCAGAATGCGTCGAAAGGCGGAGAGGAGGAGCATCGACGGGAAGGGGGACGGGCTCAAGACGTACCCGGACACCGCGACGGACGACGGCGACGAGGGGCCCGGGAAGGAGGTTCACTTTGACGCGGGCGACGTGGGCCAGGAGGATTACTTCGATTTCGGCTCGGACGATGAGCCGAGCTCGGAGGATGAGGAGGACGCCGAGCTGCGGTCGCACCCGTCGTCGTCTCCGACGCGACTCAAGGTCACGGACGAAGGAGGACCGTCGCCGCCTGCGTCGCCGCCGCGAAGGGGACTCTTTGGTAGAAAAAAATAGTCGTGAAAATAGACGCAAACAAACCACGCGCTGAGCTCCACGACCCGCCGCCGAGTGTTACTTCTCCTCTCCTTTTCGCCGCTCGGCTATACCCATGAGCGCCTTGTACATCGTGGAAGCCCCCTGCATCGAGCTCTGCACCCGCCGCATCGGGGTGAGCATCGACTTAACCTTGCCGCCGACCCCGGCGGCTAGCCTCACCGACCCCGTCAGGTTGGACACGGAACCAGTCAGCGCGCCCCGCACCGCCTCCGCCGCCGCCCGCCTCGCCTCCAGCGTCCTCGCCCCGTCCTCCGCCTCCGCCGCCGCTTCTTTCGCTCGCGCGTCGTCCTCCTCCGGGAGCACGGGAAGGGCGCCGCCGTCGCTGAGGTACCGCTGGAGGTCGACCGTGGATATGGCCAGCTCGTCCGTCCCGTCCCGACTCCGCGAGCGCTCGTCTTCCGCCCCGCCTTCGTACTCGTACGACCGCCTGAAGTCGTCGATGACCGTCGCCGGGGGCTCGAACTCGCCACCCGCCGGCACCACCTCCACGCCGTACCCGCAAGAGTCCGCCAGGAAGATCATCACCCGCGGGTCCACGCTGTCCACGGTGGGCATCTCGCACCCGTCCAGCTGATCGCTCACCGCCACGGACGCGCGGGTGGCGTCCCTCAGGTCCTCGAACGCGACGAAGGAGTTCGCGGCGGTGTCGCCGTCCCTCCTGGACGTGGTATACACGGCCTCATCCTCGGTCTCCGGGGAGAAGACGAGGATGTGAACCACCGGCAGGGAGTGCCACCACGGCTGGACGACATCGGAGGAGTCCCCGCCCGCGTGAGCGACGACGCGGCTTCGCCAAATCGAGGTGGGGGTTGCGCGACGGAGCCGCGCAGGACGACGAAACGCGATGGAACGGGTCGGGGCGATCGTGCGACTCGCCGACATCGTCGATGCGAGCGCCGTGGGCGCGGACATCTCTCGAACCCGGTGCCGCCCGCCGGGCGCGTCCCCGACTGTAGCAATACGGTCATACCCATCGCAGGTTCCGAGACGTCTCAATGTCAACAATCGCAACTGCGATAACCCTCGCCTCGTCACACCGCGACGCGCGGGGAAGTCGGAAGCACCGTCGCGGTCAGGCCGTCATGGTGAGCCCAGGCGCCATCATATTCGCATTTTACGTTGGACGCGCCGTCGTGGAGGGCGTCCACGCGTACTTCGAGCGAGAGGGCGACACCATCCGCGCCTGTCTGGCCAGGTTCAGGATGCCGTCGGGCCCAAAGCTCACGTTGGAGCAGGCTCTGCGGGACGTGAGCGACGCCAATCGCGCGCTCGCCGACACCTCCGTCGCGCCGGATACACCGCGACCCGGGTGGAGGTACAAGGCGACGCTGTCCTACAGGCCCGGGGTGGCGCAGGCTGCGTTCTTCAGGGCGCTCAAAGTTGGACCGAGGGTGGCGGCGTTGGTGGGCAGGGTGGACGTGGATCTCGAGGAGGTGCCCACGGCCCGCGACGCGCCGTCGAGCATCCGCGGCGACGGCAACGAGGGAGTATCGCTCGAGGAGCTAGCGACGCGCGATGGGATCCGGGAAGGGGCCGACGACGACGGCGCCGCCGGTGGGTCGGATGATGATGACGACGACTTTGAGCACCTGAGCGTGTGCCGGCGCGCCACTTTGGCCGAGTTCTACACCCTCATACGCCCGGCTCTCGCGCAGATCGCGGTGAACAACGTCCCGCGATCCGTTCACCTCACGCCGGTCGCTCGAGCGCCGCGCGCTAACGACAGGAACGGCGACGGCGACGGGGACGGTGAGGATGAAACGTGCTCCATCTGCATGGACGCCGCGATCGACACAGTCACCCGATGCGGGCACGCTTTCTGCGGCGAGTGCTACGCGCGGTGGCTGTGCCGATCCAGGGATTGTCCACTGTGCCGCCAGCATCTCGCGCACCACGGGGGCGCGTACGAGCTCGTGCAACCCGAGGAGCTGGCGGATGACGAGGACGGCGGAGCCGAGACCGGAACAATCGCCGCGGAGCCGGCTATGGACATCGGGTGGCTCAGAGGGAGGCTGGCGTCGCTGCCGATCGTGAGCGAGCCGAGGAGGAGGGCGTGGGAGGCGTCGATGATACGCAAACTGATGGAGGGGCGCTCGAATGCCAGCGAGGCCTAGCCTTTGTAGCTGAACCTTCACCTTCGTACTCGGGCGCGCCGATAAATCTTCTTGATACAGAACAGTTCACACGAAGGGCGTTTTGGGACTGATTTCAGTGACGTCGCCTCATTCTTTGCCGCCGGCGGCGTCGGAAGCAGGGCACGGGGGCGATGAGTGTCCAGTCGCCCTCGAGGCGGGCTCGGGTCATAGCGGGGCTCAAGAGGGTGGGATCCTCCCTCTCGCTCGCCTCGCCGCATAAGGTGGTGACCCCACTGGACTGGCCGTGCGTCATAGCCATACAGTGCACGAGCATGATATCTATCCTCTCGACCACGTACGTCTTCAGCACCGCGGTGTTCATGGTACGGGCGTGGGGTGCGACGGACGAGGCCAAGGCGGCGGCGCACGCGGGCCTGATGATCGCCGCGAAGCCCGCTTTCAGCGCGATATCGAGTTACTGGTGGGGAAGCGCCGGAGACAGGCTCGGCTTTCGCGGGACATTACTGGTCAGCTCCGCGGTCACCGCGTGGCTCACCGCGGCCCTTGGGTTGGTCACGTCCTTCCCCGCGGCGGTGGCGGTGCGCGCCCTCTCCGGCCTCTTAGACGGCGTCATGACCCTGACGCGCTCGTCCATGGCGAAGATCAGCGATAAGACCAACTCCGCCAAGGCGTTCAGCACATTTGGCGTCACGTACGGGCTGGGCAGCACCGTCGGGCCGACCCTCTCCGCGGTGCTCGCGTACCCCTGCGGCGGCGACCCGAACGCGAAGGACCCGTCGGGACCGGGTCTCGTGTTCCCCCGTCACTGCCCGTCGCGGTACGTGAGGGAGTACCCGTTCGCGCTGAGCAGCGGGTGGGTGCTGGTCGTGGCGGCGTTTCTGTGGGCGTACTCGTACGCGTTTTTGAGAGTCGACGCAGCCGGCGGGGACGCGGGCGTAGAGGACGCGGACGTGGAGAAGGGGACCCCCGGGGACGTGGAGATGACGACGAGGGGTGAGCGCGTCGTCGGGGTGAAGAGCGCGAGGAGGACCGATCGCGACGGCGACGGCGAGACTCTCCTGCCGGAGAGGGACGACGGGGACGGCGGCGGGTCGGAGGCGTCGGGCGGCGAGTCCGTCGCGCAGGTTCGCTCGGTTCGACCCAAGGCGGAGGAGGAGGAGGTGAAGGAAGAAGAGGAGGAGGATGCTTTGCCCACGCCGGTGCGCGGGGGTTACGCGCGCGTGGACGACGGGGAAGGGGCGGGTGATGCGAATATCGCGGGCGGCGGCTCGGCTTCGTGGCGAAAAGATCCGGTCATCGGGCGGGCGGTGATCAACCAGGTGGGGTGCACCTTCGTCGTCATCGCCGGCGCGGAGGCGACGCCGATATGGATGGCCACCTCGCGTACGTACGGCGGCCTGGGGTTCACCTCGGTGGACATCGGCGCCTTCGGCAGCGTGATGGGGGTCACGATCCTGGTGTTTGCCGCCACGCTATTCGCGTTTTTGGCCGACAGGTTCGGGGTGACCAGGTCGGTCATGTGGGCGTGTGCCGCTATGGGGTTCATATACGCCGCGCACCCGCTGGCGTACTACGCGCAGGAACGCTCTCACGCGCTCACGTGGTTCCTCATGTCCGTCTTTGCGGTGGGGCGCGGGTGCATGGGGCCGGTTGTGATGGGCGGCGTGAGCCTCATCTTGAACAACTCGGCCCCGCGGAAGCAGCTCGGTAAGGTGAACGGGTTCGCCGGGACGTTCTCGAACCTCGCGAGGGCGGGCGCGCCCATCGCCGGCGGCGCGCTGATCGCCGGTATGGTGCACGCGACGAGGGAGACGGTCCACAAGGAGGACGACGGGGGTGTCGAGTTTGACGTGGCGAGGACGTTCCCGCCGACGTGGTGGCCGTTTGTCGTCATCGCCGCGGGGTTCTTCGCGCTGGCGTGGCAGACGAGCTCGCTGCCGAGGTCCCTGGACAGCCCCCGCACGAGCTGAGCGCAGGCGCCCAGAGCTAGCTAACCCTTACTAGCTAGGATAGCCATTTTCGATTCATTCATCCGAAATGCGGAGTAAGGTGGTACGAACCAGTTTTCGCAGCTCTAAAATCCTAACATTGAGATCCTAAATGTGAGAGTACCCCATCGCCTTGGCGAGCTTGGTTTTGTACTCGCGAATCGTGCCCTTCCAAACGGTGACCTTTTTGTTTTCGCACACCCAGATCTGGTCCGCCACCTGGTCGATGAGCCTGAAATCGTGCGACACCAGCACCACCCCGCCGTTGAACTTCTTGATGGCGTTTGCCAACCCGTCGATGGCTTCGACATCCAGGTGGTTGGTGGGCTCGTCCAGTAATAGCAGGTTGGGGTTCCGCATGTTGATCATCGCGAACACGATGCGGCTCTTCTGGCCGTCGGACAGGCACCCGATCTTCGTGTTCTGCATCTTCGTGGTCAGCCCGAAGCGGTCCAGCCACGCGCGCCAGAACTCATCCGTGCGCTTAAACGTGGGCGAGTTTGGGTACGCCGACTTGAAGAAACCAAAAACCGTCTTCTCCGGGTCCAGCTGTTCCGCGCTGTGCTGGTTGTACCGCCCGATGAGGAGGGACGGGTGCGGCTTCACGTCACCCTTCGTGGGCCGCAGCTCGCCCGCCATGAGCTTGAGCAGCGTGGACTTGCCGCATCCGTTCGGACCCACCAGAGCTATTCTAGAGTCGCAATCCACGCCGATGTCGAGGTCTTCGTATAGGTAGTCAGCCCGCTCTCCGCTGTACGCGAAGCACACTCCGTCGAATGGCAACACCGGCGACGGTAGCTTGTCGCAGTCGGGAAACTCAAAGGTGAACGTGTTCTCACGTAGCTTCGGCTTGGCGACGGCTTCGGATTTGATCTTGGTGAGCACCTTGTCCTTGGATGCCGCGCTCTTCGCTTTACCGTTGGCGTGGTTAGCCTCGACGTAATCCGCCAGCTTGGCCATGTCCGCCTGCTGTTTCTCGTAGAGCTTGAGCTGAATCTTCTCCTCCGCCTCCACCTGCGTGCAGAACGTCGCGTAGTTCCCGCCGTAGTACTTCAAATCCCGGTCGTGCAGCCACACAATCTTGTTGCACACCGTGTTCAGGAAATCCTGCGAGTGGCTCACCACCAACAGGCACTTCTTGTAGTGGCTCAGGTGCTCCTCGAGCCACACGCACGACTCCAGGTCCAGATGATTCGTGGGTTCGTCCAGCAGCAACAGCGTCGGAGCCGCGAACAGCGCCTTGGCGAGCGAGACGCGCATGCGCCATCCGCCGGACATGTCCTTTGTCGCTCGTTCCATCGGCACCGTGTTGTTGGAGAACCCGAGGCCGGCGAGGATCTTCCTCGCCTCAAACTCGAACGTGTCCGGGTCGAGCTCCGACAGCCTGTCGCTGATCGCCTCCAGACGCTCGTCCTCCACGCCGCTGGTCTCGATGATCAGGTCCTGCGCCGCTTCCAGTCTCGCGATCTCCTCGGTGACGTGATCCACCACCGCCTCCACGGCGGTTCGGGAGGTTGGCTCCGCCTCGGCGTGGAGGTGGTACATGTCGATGTGGTCGGGGATGGGGACCTCGCGCAGCGCGATGGCGTTCAGGACGTTGGTCTTGCCGCTGCCGTTCTGGCCGATGAACCCGTACCGCGTGCCGACGTTGAGCTCCAGCGTGGCGTCGTCCAAGAGCGGCTGGCCGGCGACGGTGACGGAAAACTTTTCGATCTTGACGTCGGTCGATGCGGGGTTGGAGGCGAGCACGCCCGTCACCGCCCTCTGCTTCGCGAGCATCTGCTGCCCCGAGAGCAGCTCGGGCTCACTCGAACCCCCCGCGGTGAGCTTCGCGATCGCGTCGCTCACGTCCTCCACCGCATCGGCTTTGCCATCGTCGCCGTCGGCGGCGGCGCCCTTTGCCTTGCCGGCCTTCTTCGCCGCGCGCTTCGCCTCCTTCTCCGCCGCCCTCGCGGCTTTCTGCGCGGCCTTCTCCTCGGGAGTTAGCGCGCTCAGAAGCTCGCGCTCCTTGTTCTTGACGGGTTTCCCCGTCACGAGGTCGATCTCGCCGGGCATCGCGAAAGCGTTCACGTGCTCCGCGATGTGCCTACTTTGTGGAGCAGAGAAAACAGGGTGCACAGGCGTCGTTCGTTCCCGGAAAGGCCGCGCATCTTTCACTGTCCCGTCACTCGTACTCTGGGGCGCTCGCGCGCCGCGGAGGATGATGCGGCGCCGGATCGCGCTCGTGGTCGCGCTCGTGGCGGTCCTCGTCGCGAGTCTCGCGCCGGAATGCGCCGCGGCATCGGCGATCGCGCCGTCGGCCATCCACCTGTCCGAGGGCGACTTCGACGATCGCATCGCGATGACGCGGGCGGATGAGCACTGCCTCTTGGAGTTCTTCGCGCCGTGGTGCCCTCACTGCCAGAACTTCGGCCCCACGTACGAGCGAATCGCGGCATTCTACAACAAGGGCGAGAACTGGGCCAACCCCACGGAAGGGCACGAGCGTCCCCAGCCGCACGTCACCGCCATGTCCGTGGACTGCGTCGCGAACGGGCACCTGTGCGAACACTTCGACGTCCGCGGCTACCCCACCGTGCTCTTCGGACGGTGCGGACAGTTCGCCAAGGAGCACAAGTCGAGGCACAGCGAGAAGATCGAGAAGATCGCCGCGAACAGGGACGCGGAGGAGATGGTGAAGCGGGTGAACGACGCGCTGAACGCGGAGCACGAGCTGCTGCCCCAGGCGGACGATCAGAAGCCTCCGACCGAAGACGAAGGGGAGAAGAAGGACGTCAAGGTGGAGGAGGAGGCTCCCCACGCCGACCTCGAGGACATCGAGCACGCCACCGTCCTCGCCTACGAGCAGATGACCAGCGCCGCCTTGCTTCGACCCACCGGGAGGGACCCGTTCGTGTCGTTCGTGAGGCTCATGGCGGATGCGCACCCGGTGGCTGCGTGCAAGGACGGAGCCAACGCGCTCGCCGAACGCATCGACAAGACCTGGCCGGAGCGCTCTAAACCGGACAAGGACGCGTTCGAAAAGATCCGAACGCGACTCTCGGCGCATAAGGTGTGCGGCGAGGGCCACGTCGGTCCTCTCGCGTGGCGGCAGTGCGAGGGGAGCGTCGAGGGGAAGCGGGGGTACACGTGCGGCCTCTGGCTCCTCTTTCACTCGCTCGCCGCGAGGTCGGCGGTACCTTCGTCGCAAAAGAACGACTACGCCGGTGCCACGTGGCTCGCGACCGTCTCGCGATGGGTCGAGCACTTCTTCCCCTGCGAGAGCTGCAGGAATCACTTCATCGAGATGGTCAACGAGAAGGACGGCGTCGGGTCGGTGGCGACCAAAACAGACGGCGTGCTCTGGTCGTGGCGCGCGCACAACAAGGTGAACGCGCGGCTCGCGGAGCAGGAGAGACGGGGCGAGGCCGTGGGTTCGGGCGATCCGAAGTTTCCCAAGACCCAGTGGCCCACCCCCGCGCTGTGCCCGAGCTGTCGTAAGGACGACGGCGAATGGGACGAGGATGCCACGGCTAAGTTTCTGGTGACCTACTTTCACGGCTTGGGCGCGCCGCGGCCGAGGGGCGGGCCGGGCGCCGCGGCCGGGTCCGACGGTGGTAAGGGCGGGAAAGGGTACGGCACGCCTCGCGTGGGCGCGGGCAAGAGGGGCGACGAGGCGTCCGAGCCCGGGTCCGCGGTCGAGACGTTGGTCGCTTTCGCGCTCTTCGGGGGTGTCGGTTTTTTCACCTACCGCGCCACCAGCGTTCCGGGCAGTGCGGGGTTCAGGCTGCGTCGGCAGCTGGCTCGGCACCTGCGGGTGCTCTGACGGTGGAGGCTCGTCGGTTTCCTCGCTCCGGAGAGGAAGGGAACCGACGGGCCGTACCGCGCCTCCGAGCAGGTGATGGCGCTGGATAAGGTGCTCTGACGATGACAGAGCGCGCGCATCCGGCGTCGCCGCGGCTCGAGAGAGGGGCGAACGCGAGGCGACGAACGAGGAGGATCTCTTTTTATGGCACATCGTACTACGGCTATGTGTGAGAAATGTTCGCGCCGGCTCCCCTGAGGGGTGCCTACTTCTCCGGCGGCGGGTCGTACATCACAGTCTGCCCGAGGATGATGGACTTGTTGGTCTCCACGATTTGTCCATTCATCACCATCTCCTCCAGGATGTAGTGGGCCTTCTCCAGGTGGAACATGATGTCCAGCTCGCACACGTTCCCGAAGTGTCTATCGAGCGTCTCCACGACGCAGTGTATGAACTCGTGCACCGCCAGCTCGTTCTCGTGTTCGTCCACCCCGACGATGAAGAACAAGGAGGCGTACCTTCGGTATATGACCTTCATCCCCCGATGCTCGACGATAGAGCACTGCTTATCGCTCCTCGTCAGGC
>MDTE01030008.1_pt1 | contig 12079 bp, 13 predicted proteins | sample 811231 | NCBI WGS metagenome assembly MDTE01 (sample SAMN05326651, study PRJNA326480) | marine metagenome | isolation source: seawater | place: Indian Ocean: Red Sea | collected 2010
AAAACCCGATCCCATTTCGAACTCGGTCGTGAAGGCCTCCAGCGCCGATGGTACTTAGTCTTAAGGCTTGGAAGAGTAGGACGCCGCCTATTTTATTTCTTACATATTTATAATAATTTATTTAATATAGATTAAATACAAAAAATCATTATTTTACTCTCTTAACATATGGAATCTAAATTCATAAAAACATTTGATACGACAAAGTTTCCTTTTATAAATTTTTTTAAAGATCATCTCAAAAAAATAAATGTTAAAAACTTAGAAAATTTGCACAATGAAATTTCTGAGGATTACCTTAATTCGGAAATAGTTTCCGTGGAAAATGATCAATATCAAAAAATTTATTCTTATTTATACACAATAGATCCTTATTATAGTTTAAAAGATAAAAATGAACCTGGGGAATTCATTCAATGTTATAAAAACTTTGTCAATTTTTTATCTAAAGATCTTTTTAATGAAAAATTAATTTATCAATCTAAGCCAACTTTAAGAGTGCATTATCCAAATAATTTAGCTGTAGGAGGTTTCCATCGAGATAGTGACTACAACCATCCACTTGAGGAGATAAATATTTGGGTACCAATAACAACTGCAACGGACACTGCTTCAATATGGATTGAAAGTTCATATGACAAGAAAGACTTTAGTCCAAATAATTTAAAATTTGGTGAGTGTCTTATATTTGACTCATCTCTAATGCATGGTAATAAAGAGAACAAAGAAAAATATACTAGGATTAGTTTTGATTTTAGAGTAATTCCAATAAGTAAGTGGAATAATGAGGCTGAAGAAAAATCATCACTAGCTAATCAAATAAAGTTTAAAATTGGTGATTACTACTCTATATCAGATTAGACAAACTTTATTTACGTATCAAATTGTACTTAAATTTTAATAGTTTTAGTTTTTATTTTTTATTTAAGTATTTTTGTTGAATTTATATATATTTTATCAATGAACTTTTTGAAGAACTATAGTGATGAGATAAACGCTTTGCTTAAAACCCAAGGTATAATATTTAAAAAAGTTGCATATTTAATAAAAAATCATTCCCCAAAAAATAAAATTATTATATGCGGTAATGGCGGTAGCAGTTCAATCGCTAGCCATATAGCAACTGATATGACAAAAATATTAAATAAAAAAACACTTACTTTTGCAGATGATAATCTTATAACTTGTTACGCAAATGATTATGGATATGAACATTGGATCTTGGAGCTAATGAAAGTTAATTTAGACTCTAAAGACCTAGTAATATTGATTAGCAGTAGTGGCATGTCTAAAAATATTATTAATGCAGCGAAATTTATCAAAAGTAATAAAAATAAATTAATTACGTTAACAGGATTTAGTAAAAATAATAAATTAAAAAAGTATGGTGATATAAATGTATGGGTAGACAGTAAAAAATATAATATTGTTGAAATGGTTCACCATATATTTCTAGTTGCAATTATCGACTCTTTAACTATTAACTGATGTCTAAAACCATTTTTATTACTGGTGGGTGCGGATTCATAGGTTCTAACTTAGTAAAATATTATATTAAAAAAAAATATAAGGTAATAAATATTGACTCTTTAACTTATGCCGGTGATAAACAAAGAATTCAATCTATAGAAAAAAATAATAATTATTACTTTTATAAAATTGATATTAATAATAAAAACAAAATCACTAAACTTTTTTATAAATATAAACCAGATTGTATTTTTAACCTTGCAGCTGAAAGCCATGTTGATTACTCAATTGACTCACCATATCTATTTATAAAATCTAATATTCTAGGAACATACAACTTATTAGAGGCAGCAAGAAATTATTTTACCTCCTTAAATAAATTTTCAAAAAACAAATTTAGATTTATTCAAGTTTCAACTGATGAAGTATATGGAAGTGTATTGAATAATAAAAAATTTACCGAAGAGTCAAGATATCAGCCAAGTTCACCCTATTCTGCCTCAAAGGCCTCGTCTGATCACATAGTTAAGTCTTGGTATAAGACTTTTAAATTACCAACAATAGTCTCTAACTGTAGTAATAACTTTGGCCCTTTTCAATCACCAGAGAAATATATTCCTCTAATTATCATAAATGCTTTAAATCAGAAAAAAATTCCAATATACGGCAATGGCACTCAAATCAGAGATTGGTTATATGTTGAAGATCACATTGTTGCTCTTGATAAAATTTTTAAAAAAGGCAAGCCTGGAGAAACTTATAACATAGGATCTAACAATGAGATTAATAATCTTAATGTTGCTAAATTAATTTGTAAACTTTTAGATAAAAAATTTAAAAAAACAAAGATAAATTCTTACGAAAAATTAATTACATTTGTTAAAGACAGACCTGGTCACGATAAAAAATATGCAGTTAATTCAAATAAAATATCGAAATTATTAGGCTGGTCTTCAGTAAATAAATTCCAACCATGTCTTAAATATACAATTGATTGGTATATTGAAAATCAATTCTGGTGGAAACCATTAATTAGAAATAAAAAAAACGTGAAATGGATTGCAAAATCATGAAAGGTATAATAATGGCAGGGGGAAATGGTTCGAGATTATACCCAATGACTAAATCAGTTAATAAACATCTTTTACCAATTTATGATAAGCCAATGATTTATTATCCCTTGTCTGTCTTAATGCTGATGGACATTACAGAAATAGCTATAATTACTAATGAATATGATATTGATGATTTTAATAACCTTTTAGGTGATGGTTCTCATCTTGGAATTAAGATAAATTTCCTTATTCAAAAAGAGCCAAATGGCATTGCGGAAGCTTTTATTATTTCAAAAAATTTTATTGGAAATGAGCAAGTTTGTTTAATACTTGGTGACAATATTTTCTATGGTAATGGTATTAGTCATATTTTAAAAAGACAAAAAGAGACTCTCGATGGTGCATGTATTTTTGCTTACCCTGTACTTGATCCAAAAAGATATGGAATAATAAATTTTAATGACAAAGAGGAACCTGTCTCAATTAATGAAAAACCGGAAAATCCTCAGTCAGATTTAGCAATAACTGGTTTATATTTTTATAATAATGATGTTGTCAATATTGCAAAAAATAATATTAAATCCAACAGAGGGGAACTAGAAATTAGCTCAATTAATCAATATTACTTGGAAAATAAAAGACTAAATGTCGAAATAATGGGGAGAGGCCTAACATGGTTTGATGCAGGTACACCAAAATCTTTAATGGAGTCCTCACAATTTGTTCAATCAATTGAGAGCAGACAGGGTTTTAAAATAGCCTGTTTAGAAGAAATAGCTTTTAGAAAAAAATGGATCTTAAAAGAGCAACTCATAAAAACAATTTCTAAACTTGGAGATACGAGTTATAGTGATTACCTTAATAAAATATTAAAAATATAAATAACTAATCTATAATTAAATTTTATGACCAATAAAAATTGTCTAATTTGTAATTACAAAATTAGAGTCTTTGTTGATTTTGGAATGATGCCAATAGCTAATGCATTTACAAAAAAACCGTCTTTTAATAATTATTTGTTCGATATGAAAACTGGTTTTTGCCCTAAATGTAATATGGTTCAACTTTTAAATCAACCAGCGAAAGAATTAATGTTTCACAACAATTATGCATTTTATTCCTCAACTTCTAATTCAATGATTTCTCATTTTAAAAAATTATCTATTGATGTTGAAAAAAAATATCTTAAGTCCAAAAATGACTTAATTATAGAAATAGGAAGCAATGATGGAATACTCATACAAAATTTTCAAAACAAAGGTTATCAATGTATTGGAGTTGAGCCCTCGAAAAATGTTGCCGATATCTCGAAAAAAAAAGGTATTAACACAATTAATTCTTTTTTTGATTTAGATTTAGCAAATAAAATATTATCAAATCAAGGCAAGGCTAAAATTATACTTAGTGCAAATGTGCTATGTCATATTCCTTATATTCATTCTATATTTGAGGGTATTAAAAATTTAATGTGTGACAATGGGGTTTACATATTTGAAGATCCATATTTGGGAGACGTTCTAGCTAAAACGTCTTTTGATCAAATATATGATGAGCATGTTTTTCTTTTCTCTGCTTTATCTGTTAGAAACTTAGCTAAAATCTATGATTTAGAAATTATAGATTTATCACCGCAAGTTACACACGGCGGTTCAATGCGATATACTTTGGCTAAGGAAGGTGTTTATAAAATCAGCAAAAATGTAGAAAAAATAATATCTAATGAAATAAATATGGGTTTGAATGATTATAGTAGTTTTAACAAATTTTCCGATAATATTGATAATATTGGTAAAGAATTGATAAATCTGTTAACAAAATTAAAAAAACAAGGAAAAAAAGTTGTAGGTTATGGCGCTACTTCAAAAAGCACCACTGTTAATAATTATTTTAATATTAATTCTGAATTAATCGAATGCATATATGATACCACACCAATAAAACATAATACATTCACTCCTGGAACTAACATTCCTGTAGTTCCGTATGATGGTTTTCATAAAAGCGATCCTGACTATGTTTTATTGTATGCTTGGAACCACAAGGAAGAAATACTAAAAAAAGAAAAATCGTTTATGTCGAATAATCGTAAATGGATTTCATATATCCCTAAAGTTGAGATATTTTGATGTTATATTGGGCAAATCCATCTAAACAGTACGAATCAAAAAAAAATAAAATAGATAAGTCAATAGCTTCTGTCTTAAAAAAAAATAAATATATTTTAGGTCAGGAGGTAAACTTATTAGAGAAAGAATTTTCAAAATTTATTGGCACAAGTTACTCAATAGGTGTGGCTAATGGTACAGATGCTATTGAAATTGTTTTAAGAAGTCTAGGTATTGGACCAGGAGATAGGGTTCTAACTGTGTCGCACACAGCTTTGGCGACTATTGCAGCCATTGAAAGTACTGGTGCTAAACCTGTATTGGTGGATATTGAGACTGATTTTTACACAATTGATTTTAACAAAGCAAAGCAAATTTTTAATAGTAAAATTAAGGCAATAATAGCTGTTCATATTTACGGCCAATCTGTAGATATTAAAAAACTTCAAAATTTTTGTAAGAGAAAAAAAATATATTTAATTGAGGATTGTTCACAAGCTCATGGATCTTCATTTAACGGCAAAAAATTAGGAAGTTTTGGAATAGCTTCATGTTTTAGTTGTTATCCCACTAAAAATTTAGGAGCTATTGGTGATGCCGGCCTAATCACTACCAACAATAAATCAATAGCTCAGAAATGCACTCAAATTAGACAATACGGATTAAAAAATGGAAAGAGTCTAATAAAAGGTAGAAATTCGAGATTAGATGAAATTCAAGCTGCAATACTTAGAATTAAATTAAAAGATCTTAATAAAGATAATAAATTAAGGATAAAATTTGCAAGTTACTATTCAGAAAAACTTAAAAATTTACCAATAGTTCTCCCGAAAGTGAGGAAAAATACTACTCATGTCTTTCACCTATATGTTATAAAAACAAGGAGGAGAAATACCTTACTTAATTTCATGAAATCGAATGGAGTCATATTGGGAGTACACTATTTAACACCAATTCATCTTCAACCAGCTTACAAGAAACGAATTGCTAAAACTGATATGTCAGTTACAGAGGAATTATCAAATAATATAGTTTCACTACCAATTTATCCAGAGATTAAAAAAAACGAATTAGATAAAGTGATAAGATTGCTGAAAGTTTTTTATGATAAAAAAAAATCGTAACAGAAATAATTTTAGATCTAAAATTGATGGATTTAATATTTTTAGTCTTAAATTTCATAAAGATAATAGGGGTTTATTTTTTGAAACTTTTAGAAAAAGTGATTTTACTAAAAATAAATATAATTTTATACAAGATAATATATCAAGATCGAAAAAAAATGTTCTTAGAGGTATGCATTATCAATTAAAAAATCCTCAAGCTCAAATAGTCACAATATTTCATGGAAAAATATTTGATGTTGTTGTGGATCTTCGGGAAAAATCAAAAACTTTTGGATGTTGGAGTTCTGCAATTCTATCTAGCACAGGAAAATATAATCAAGCCTATATGGAGCCAGGTTTAGCACATGGATTTTTGGTTCTTAGTGATTATGCAGACTTACACTACAAAGTAACAAATTATTATGATGTTCAAAATGAATATGGACTTATTTGGAGTGATGAAAATATCTCTATTAAATGGCCAATTAAAAAGCCAATACTCTCAAAAAAAGATAAAACTCACCCTTCGTTTGACGATTTAATAAAAAAATCTCTACCTAGGATTAAATCTTGATTGCAAATGAAAACATTTCAGTAACTGGAGCAGGTGGATACATTGGCTCATCTCTTTCTAATTATTTGGCAAAAAAGGGTTATAAAATTGTAAAAATTAGCAACAAAAATATCAAAAGTAGTGTTAAGTATAATCTAAAACTTGAGTCAAGCTGGAGAAAAATTTTAAAAAATTCAGACCATATTGTTCATTTATCTGCAGCTACAAGCTTATATGATTGTGAAAAAAATAGTTTAAAGACACAAAAAGCTAATGTCTTGCCTATTAAAAAATTAATAAATGCAGCAAAAAAGATGAGTTCAAAACCACATGTTATATATGCATCAACAGCTACTATTTACGGATCTGTGAAAGTATTTCCAGTGAATGAAAAAAGAAAACTTAATCCATCCTCTGAATATGATTTTCAAAAACTTTTATGCGAAAATTTATTAAAAAAAGCAGCTAGAGACGGAGTATTAAGGTCAACTATTTTGAGGTTTTCCAATATTTATGGTCCTAGCCTGTCCAGAAGTAATTCAACAGATAGAGGTATCTTAAATAAAGTAATAAAAAGTGCAATAGGGGGTAATGATATAGAGATATTTGGAAGTGGGAATTATATAAGAGATTATATTTATATCGATGATGTTTTATCAGCTATAGAAAGTTGTCTTAAATTTCAAAATAAATCCTATGAGGTTTTCAACGTAGGTACTCAAAAACTTAATACATTGAAAAAAGTTTTTAAGTCTGTAAAAAAATTTGTTTATAAGTCAACAAACAAAACAATAAATATAAATTATGTTCCTTGGCCATTAGATGCTCATAAAATTGAAAAAAGAAATTATGTTTCAGATATATCAAAAATAAAGAGTGAGTTAGGTTGGAAACCTCTAACAGACATAGATTCTGGAATAAAAAAAACAATCAATTTTTTTCTAAAGATTTAAATTAATGTCAGAAATAATTTGTTTGAAAACCAAGACTGATAAAAGAGGCTCTCTTACATTTATTGAAAATGAAGTAAAATTTAAAATTAAAAGAGTATATTTCCTTCATAATTTATCAAAATATAAAAGGGGAGGGCATAGACACAGAAAAACGAAACAAGCTCTTATAGCTATTAAGGGGAGTTGTAAGGTTTTTTGCGATAATGGCACAAAGAAAAAAACTGTTAAATTAAATCGTCCAAATAAATGCCTTATTTTAGAGCCAAAAGATTGGCATATTTTATCAGAATTCACGAAAAACACTGTTGTGTTAGTACTTGCGTCTAAAGAGTATGACGGTAAAGATTATATTTATGAGGGATATAAATAAATGAATTTTATAATTACTGGTGCTCTAGGTCATATTGGATCCAAATTAATAAGAGATCTTCCTAAGTCTTTTCCTAAATCTTCATTTCATATAATTGATAATTTTTTAACACAAAGGTATTCCTCATTATTCAATTTACCAAAAAATATTAATTATAATTTTATTAATGGTGATATTAACAAAATTGATATCTCAAATATTTTTAAAAAAAATTCTATAGTAATTCACTTGGCTGCAATAACAAATGCTCAAGACAGTTTTAAAAATTCTAATTTAATTGAAAAAAATAATTTACAGTCTACTAAAAAAATATCTAATTTATGTTTAAAATATAATGCTAAATTCATTATGATATCAACTACTAGTGTTTATGGAACACAGTCTACTTTGGTTAATGAAAGTTGTAAAAAAAACGATTTAAGACCTCAAAGCCCTTACGCTGAATATAAACTAAAAGAGGAAAATTTTGTTAAAAAGCTTAACAAAAAAAATAATCTTAGATGCACAATTTTGAGATTTGGAACAATTTACGGAACTTCACAAGGTATGAGGTTTCACACAGCAGTAAATAAGTTTTGTTTTCAGGCTAGCAATAATCAACCTATTACAATATGGAAAACTGCTTACAATCAAAAAAGACCTTACCTTGAAATAAATGATGCAATAAGATCTTTAGTTTTTGTTATTAAAAATAATTTATTTGATGGAGAAATTTTAAATGTTTTAACAGGTAACCATACTGTCAAAGATGTTGTGTCAAAGATTAAGATTTACAAAAAAAATATCTCCCTAAGGTTTGTAAATAATAAGATCATGAATCAATTATCTTATGAGGTTTCCAACGATAAATTTAAAAAAAAAGGATTTAAATTCAGGGGAAATATGAAAAAAGCTATCAAAACAACCTTAATTTTACTTAATAATATCAATAATAACTCTTATTAAGATCTTTTAATAAATGTAATATTTAAAAATAGTGAAAAGTTCTTACATTATAAATAGATATGGTGATTTGATTAAATCGCTTATTAGAATTAATCAACCTAGAAATGTCATAGAGATAGGAATTTTAGAGGGTTTCTCTACCTTACTTATAGCAAATTCTCTAAAAAAAAATAAAATTTCATCTAATTTCTATGCTTATGACCTTTTTGAAGATTATAAGTATAATTCCTCAAAATATTCTGTAATCGAGTCAATAATTAAAAAAAATAAATTACAAAAATTTGTAAAATTAAAAAAAGCAAATTTTTATGAAATACACAAATATCATAATAAAAAATCTATTGACTTTATTCATATAGACATCAGCAATACAGGTTCAACAGTAAGATATTTTTTTTCTAAATATGATGAGTTATTAGTTGAAGGCGCAATTGTTGTATTTGAAGGTGGTTCTAAACTCAGAGACAAAGTAAAATGGATGAAAAAATACAATATGAAAGAAATGAATTCAGAAATAATTTCCAATAAGACTATTAAAAAAAAATATGATGTAATTGTATTTGATAAGTACCCATCTCTTAGTATTTTCAAAAAAAAGAGTTTCAAGATTTCATTAAAAAATAAAAAAGACTTTAAAATAGACTCTGAAAAAAAATTTGGAAATTTATCAAACAAAAATTTTCAATCTTATTTAAATGATTAATATACTAAAAAATAATAAATTTACATTACTCATTATTGTTATATCTATTTTTATCGCTAAAATTTTTGAGTCATTATCTATAATCAGTTTAGCCCCTTTAGTAAATTTTTATATACATGATAATCTATCTGATAATAATTTTGATATTTTTGGATATAAATTTAGTTATGATCAAATATTTAAAGATGTTACTTTAATTAAATTAGTATTATTTACTGCATTTCTTTTTTTTCTAAAAAGTATTTTGGCTTTTATATCAAGAGTCCTGTCTGTTTCATTCGCATATAACACTTCAAGATTTATTATGAACGACCTTTATTATAAATTTATTAATACTGATTGGCTTACTTTTAATAATTCAAATACTGAAAAAATATCTAATACAATCAACACCGAGTCTGAAAAATTTGCATTAATGCTTGAGGATCTTTACGAATTATTTGTAAATTTAATAACATTATTACTGTTTTTGCTGATATGTTTTTATATATCTTGGGAATTGACATTACTATCTTCAATACTTTTTATTACATTTATATATCCAAATTATTTCTTAGAAAAAATCATCAAGAAACATAGTGATAAAATTTTACATTCTAAGAATTATATGTACAGCATACTAAGTGAAACATTTAAATTATTTAAAAATATTCAAATTCTTACTTTGCATAGTAGTTTTTTATTTAATTTTAAAAATGAGACATATAAATGGTATAATAATTTTAAAAAATTAGTTCTAATTAAATCTATAAATACACTTTATATAGAACCTGGAATAATCATAATTTTTGGGATAATACTTTTTTTTTCTAAAGTAGTATTTGTTTTAGAGATTAGTAGTTTATTTGTATTCATTTTTTTCTTTAAAAGAATTTCCGACTCAATTAAAAATCTTATTAACATAAGAAATAACTATAAATCATATTTACCGTCTCTCAAACAATATGAAGAAATACAAAAAAATTTAAAAAGTTTTAAAAATGGTGATTTAAAATTTGTAAAACTTAATCAAGATATTAAATTTGAAAAAATATCTTTTAAATATAAGCAAAAACTTATTTTTAACGAGCTATCCTTTAAAATTAAAAGAAATAAAATAAATATTATTGTTGCCCCTTCTGGATACGGCAAGACAACAATTATTAATTTGTTACTTGGATTAATGAAAGTTACAAAAGGTAAGATACTCTTAAATGATGTTAATATTAACAACTATAATATATTTAGTTTTAGAAAAAAAATATCTGTAGTTACCCAAGATTTATCTTTTTCAAACACATCAGTTTATTCTTTTGCAAAACTAATTAATCCACTTGTCAAAAGAAAAGATTTAGATCACCAACTTAAAAAGTTTAAACTTAACTATATAAAACAAAAAAAACTTGGAAGACACACTGTTAAACTATCAGGTGGTGAGCAACAAAGGTTAAGAATATCTATAGCTTTAACACTTAAGAACGAAATTCTTATTTTTGATGAACCTACTTCATCAGTTGATCAAGAGAATAAAGACATAATTATTAAGGAAATCATAAAAGAGTCAACTAAAAGTACATTGATTATCGTTACTCATGATAATTATCTAAAAAATAAGTTGAAAAACAATGTAGACTCAAATTTCATAAGGCTTAAATGATTAAAAATTTAAAAAAGGAATTTTTCACTGTTATTATTGATGTGTACTTTGGTTTAAATTATTTTAAGGTTTCTCTTGATTCTATTTTAAAGCAGACATACGAGAAGTTTGAAGTAGTTATCATTAATAATGGTGCAACTAAAGAAATTTCTGACTATATTCAAAAAGTATCAAAAGAAAATCCACAAGTTAAAGTTTTAAATTATCAAAATAATATCTATGAAAAATTTGATACTGAAAAAAGATTTGATATCTGTTTTAACGATGCTTTAAAAATATCCAATTGTGAATATATTTACTATCAAGCTTACGATGACTTTATTTCAAATGATTATCTCAAGAAAATGGCAAATTTGTTAAAAAAAGATGAATGTATAACTGCTTCAGGTCTTTTGATATCAGTTGATGAAGAAGGTAAAACTAAAGATAATATCAACGAGAGAAAGATTTTGAATGCAAGGTCTAAATATATAAATGGTGGTTCCATAACTATCGATAACTTTTTCAATAAATTCTCATTTATTTACTGCTCTAATATATTACATTTTGCATTCAAAAGAGAAGCATTGAATAAAGTAGGAGGCTTTCATAGATCAGTAGAGCAGCTAATATATTTTTTCATTTTACCGCAAGGCTCATCAGGTTACGACGAAACCGCTGTATTTTTTTATAGAAATCATCCTAATCAAGCAAATTTAATTAATTTAAATAGAGGTGTATTAGGTGTAAAAGACTCTCTTGATCTTTTAAGAAGTAATAAAAATATATTTGATGATATATGGGATAATTTTCCAAAAAATCTTATTTATAGAGCAATAGGTAGAAAAAAATTATTTCATAAATTTGAAGAAATTTTTATAAAGCTTATTGCTCAAAGGCTTATTGAGTCTCTGTACTCTTTAAACTTCAAAGCTATGAAAAATATTATTAAAGTGTATAAAAAAGAAAATTTTTATTTTTATATATTTTTTTATTTATTTAATTATAAATCTGCTAGATTTCTCTATTATAAAGTTAGAAATAAATTTTCTATTATCAGAAAAAATGATGAAAAAATTAAAAAATTTTTATTTTGATCTTCAAATATACTCAAAACTTGTTTAATAAATGAAGCACATAATAACAGGAGGAGCAGGTTTTATTGGTAGCCATCTAGTAGAAAGATTATTAAAAAATAAATCAA
>MDTE01013551.1_pt1 | contig 12077 bp, 8 predicted proteins | sample 811231 | NCBI WGS metagenome assembly MDTE01 (sample SAMN05326651, study PRJNA326480) | marine metagenome | isolation source: seawater | place: Indian Ocean: Red Sea | collected 2010
AACTAATTTACTTAAATTTATGCCTATCAAATTTTTACTTTTTAAATTTTTTATTACTGAATCAACTTCTTTGTTTTTTTCTTGCGATAAAGTGAATGCAGGATCGCAAGATATTTTTACATTTTCTAAACCTAGTTCTCTTGTCAAATATTTATAGGAGATTTCTTCTCTAACATAAATGACTTTTATTTTTGAAAGATGTTTTTTTATTTTTGGGATTAAGTGAGGCATTTTTTCAAATTTACCTACTGATGCTCCCCATAGAATGACTGGCTTTTTCATTTTAAAGGCCAGTTTATCTTGATAAATTATATCTGCAGGATAGGTGTAATCAAGTGAATAATTATCTCCACCAATTGATAAGAAAAAGTCTACTTTTTGATAAATTTTTAATAAAGATTTTGGATAATAATTTAAAATATCAAATTTACTCAAATTAAAAATTTTTTGCAATTTCCATAATACTTTAAGAAAAAAAGGGATTTTAAATTTTACAAATATAACCCCATTTTTTTTTGCTTCTGGCCATTGTTTAATATCTTCATTGATATTGTTACTTGGGACTATAAATTTTAAAGCTTTATCATGCTGCTTCAACAATTTAATAGTTGACCTAACAATAGCTTCACAACCTCTATTATTAAAATTTCTATGACCTGTAAGATAAACAGTCTTCATTTTATTTAGATAATTTTTTTAATAGAATAAACAATCTACTGAGTGAAAAAATTTATTATATTTATTATAAGATAAGAGTTTCTTAAGATCATTAATATCGTTTTTTTAGATATTTTGCATAAATTAATTTTTAACTAATAGAATTTAACTATTTTTTTTAATGGCTGTTTCTTACTTACAGCGACTTTGTATTCATTTTTGTAGTGGCCCACTAAAATAAGCATTATTATAGTTTCATGCTTTATCTTTAAGATATTTTTTAATCTAATATCTTTCTCTGGTAAGACGTCCCAATTGAGGCAACAGCAAGCTATGGAAGACGCATGTAATGCATAAACTAATGACATGGAAAACATTCCTCCTGCTATATAAGGTTCTCTTCTTTCAGTTGGACTAAAATAACAATTAAGTTTTGAAGTTACCACCAATAGTTTTGGAGCCTGCAATCCAAAGCCTGAATTTCCATTTTGTAAAGCTAAAATTTGTTTTCTTTTTGAATATTCTTCTATTACATAAACTTTATTAATATTTCTATTACATATTGAAGGGGTACCAATTAAAGCATTATCAATGCATTTAATAATTAAATTATTATCTAAGGGATCTTTAGAAAACATTCTTACACTTCTTCTAGTACTAAAAAAGTCTTCATATGAGTTTTTTATCTTTGCAAAGGTATCTTTTTTCTTAAGAAGTATGCTACCTCCATATTTTGGATCATTTTTTTTTAATTCAAAATACTCATTTTTTTTTAGAAATTCATTGACAGAATTTTCTTCAATTTCTATATTTCTATCCTTATGCCATAAATAATAATCTTTGATAGATTGATATACGCTGATCATAAGAGGATCATCTGAACCAAATTTATTTAGATAGTATTCAGTTATTTCCAAAACAGTGCATATAACTTTTGATCTAGCACCAAAATTTGGTTTTACTTTCTCTATAGATAAACCTTTTTCTACTTTGTGATAATAAAAAGTTATAAAAGCTTTTAGTTCATCCTCATCCATTTTTTTATAATCTAATTTAAAATTATCTGCGGAAGCTCGACAAAATATAGATTTATCATATTCGTAGCATTTCTTATTTCTAAAATTATTTAATGCATATTTTATTACTATATTTTTTAAATCAAAAATAAAATTTTCATATAATTTGGATATGTTTTTAAATTTTAAATTTAAGTATTTCATCGAGGATATATGAAGACTTAACTTTTAGTAATTTAAATGATTTTCTCCAAAGTGCAAATCCTGAAATTAACCAAACAATAAGGGTTGAGAATGCAGCTCCATTCATACCGGAAATTGGTATTAATATAAAACAAGATAATAAACCTATAAATGATGCAATTCCGCACCATTTGAAAGCTACCTTTTCATTTCCTGTCATATTTATAATTGATCCAACTGATCCAAATAAAGAGTTAAATAGTGGACTTAACAAGATAATAAGTAAAGTAAACTGTGGAATTAAAAAGTCAATTCCAAAAAATATGGTTACAAATTTTTTATAAAAAATAAAAATAAAAAAAGAAATAAAAAAACAATATAAAATTGCTAAACGATTACTTTTGATAGCTATCTTTTGGATTTGTAAAAAGTCTTTTTTACAAAAACTTTTTGCGAACCTTGGTTGTACAATTTTATTTATAGAATGTAATGCTAATCCTGAAACTGCTGCGATCTGATATGTCAACTTATAGCTACCAACTATTTCTGGTTTTTCAAAAAAGCCCAAAATAATTAATGGAAATAAATTATTAAACAACATAAAAATCTGAAAACTTACAAGTATGAATGACTCTTTGATATCACTAAAAACATTTCTCACAAAATGTTTCATATTCAACTTTGTGAAACATAATAATCCTTTAATTTGTATTAATGAATAAATCAGTCCCAGAATTGAAGAAGCACTATATAAAAATAAAGAAATGCTATGATTGCCAACTTTATAATTCCAGAAAAATAATATCGTTAAACCTATAAAAAGTATGCTTGGAATTAATTTTTCCATAACTTGTCCTTTTATTTCACTGCCAGAAGTTCTAATAATTACAGATATTGAATTGTTTAAAGATAGGATAGGAATAATCGATATTATTCCAAATAATAATAAATTAAAATTACCTCTAAGAAGATTGTTATCCAATAAATTAAAAAATAATATAACCGCAGATAAAAAGATTATGTAAAATGCTATTACATAAATATTTCTAATTAACAAATTTGTTATCTCTCTTTTTTTATTAGATGTTATGAATGATGATTTTCTTAAAATAAAATATGGGTATCCAATCAAAATTGGTAACCCCAAAAATTTTAAGAAAGAAATAATGAATATATATCTACCGAATTCAATAGGTCCTAATAATTTAGCTATTAAAAGAATTATTGAAAAATCTATTAAAGCAATAAAAATATTTATATTTAAGCTAAAAAAACTATTCTTACTTAGGTTGTTAAGTTGATTAACCATATTTCTGAATTTATTTTTTGTTTTTAATAAAAGCTATTAACTATATAAGATCTAATACTAATATAAATATTTTACTGAAATTATATATAACTGTTCTCAAATTATATATCCTACCTGGCTTAATCAAACCAACTAATTATATTAAAAGCAACTCGATGAAATATATAACCAAAACGCTTGATTTAGCTCGCCAAGAATGATTTACGAAATACATTCTAAAGAATCAAATACTAAAAAAAGGCCAATAATGTCATTCATGCTAAAAAATTAGCAGTATAATTTTTCTTGAGAACAGGTTTAGAAGTCGTTGGAATAAATATTTGCTATTTTATAAAATCTGTTCTAAACCTAATACCTGAAAAGTATTGACAATATGTTGGCTAGTCTTATTAATTAGTGGGTGAACTTTCTGAGGGATAATTCTCCTTCTCTATTTTTTCTAAAATGTATTACTTAAAGTAAAAAAATAATTCAAAAATTTCTATTATCTTAATCTATATTAGAATTTAATTTACTGAAAAATAAATAAAGGATGTTTTTAATGAAAAGTATATTGAAAGAATAAGATTTAATTTTATTAATAATAATGAATCCATTTCTAATACTCAGTATGAAAAAACTAGGATAATATTCATATATTGTTCATGGCTTTATAGCAATAAAAACTAGTATGAAAAAAATTACAGAAAAATATCTAACACTTATATTTAATAATTATCCAACTAATGCAAATCTATCTGGAGATACTTCTTATTATTCACAACTCATTAAACATCTACCAGATACATGCAGTATCTTAATTATTGATCTCAAATTAAGAAAAGTTTATGAATATAAAGATAAAAAGTTAGTTGTTTTCAAAAACAAATTTAAGAATAAAAAATGTATTTCTCGATTAAATTTAATTTTAAGATTTCTTTTAAAAATAGGGAATATTAGGTCTTTAATTTCATTTAAGTATTATGTTTTGATGTTTTTAACTGCCTTTAAGTTTCCTGAATTATTTAATAATAAAAAGCATCATTTGATTATTTTTCAACATTGGTTTTTAGCTTCCGCCTTGAATGTTTTTTCTAAAACAAATGGTGATTTCAGAATTTCTCAGACCCATGTTCCTGATCATAAAGTTTATAAAGCAGCAAAATTTGAAAATAAGCATAAACCAATAAAATTAAATAGATATTTTAAATATTTTCTTTATTCTTTTAATTTAGAAAATGATTATCATCACTCCATCTCACTTGTTGATAGAGTTTCTTATTTCAACAAAGAAGATATTCTTTACGATATGAAACATCATTTTAGTGATTTTTTTGAACAAACTACATCCGTAACATTAAGTCCTATTAACCTTGAAAAATTTAAAGATATAAAAATAAATAATTTAAATTCAAAAAACATTAAAGTTTTTTTTATGGGGAATATGGACTGGCCCCCTAATTATCATGCATTATCATCACTTATTCAAATAAAAAACTTATACAAACTTTTGACTGGCAAAAATATAACAGTAGACATATTTGGGGAATTTGATAAAAAACTATCTTCATGTTTTCCTGAATTATCTTTCAAAGGATTTGTAAATAATCTTGATACATTATCTAATTATGACTTTTTTATCAACCCGGTCAGAATAGGAGGAGGTATAAGAACAAAGAATGAATATATTTTATCTAATACAAATATTAGACTTTTAATAAATTCTAAATGTAAGGATAATTTAGTTGAAAATGAGAGAATAATATTTTTTTACGACTCTCTTAATTGCGTGCAAAAAATTATTTCTAGTTCTCAAGATGATAATTTTAGTAATATACCTTTTAAATTTTTTCCATTTTATGATTTAAACTTTTAACCCAATCGATAGTTGTTGTCATAACAAAACTTTCATTAATAATCCTAATAATCCTATTGTGAGAGTTATTGCGGAATTTGGCTATTTCGTCAACTATCAACCTATATCAGTCTAATCAATAAATTTGTGAGAATCACCCGAATCTATTGCTATAAACACTAAAATTAAATGGAGCCAAGGGGATTTGAACCCCTGACCCCCTGCATGCCATGCAGGTGCTCTACCAGCTGAGCTATGGCCCCAAAGCTCAAAACGTTATTCATATCAATCTAAAGATTTCTTTCGTAACGTCAGCAAATCCTATAGTACTTTATAGCGTTTGATTATTTAAAAAAACAATGAAAAACACTTTATTTTGAAATGCTTAGGTAAAAAAACTGCAGAAAAGGAATTATTTAGAATTTAAATCGGTAAAAGAATAAATTGGATCTGAAGAAGGGTCTCTAAGGGTAAAACTAAATATAGTTTTAGACCCTAATGATATTGGAGACACTACTAGAAACACTCTATTTTTTGTCGAAGAGTTGTATTCAATAATGGCTTTCTGCTTTCCTAGATCAGGATGATTTCCAGTAGCCCAAATGTCATCAAAAATATAAATTGCCAATGGCAAGGAAATTTTATCTAACCTATTTAATACTTCAATAGTACTGCTATACAAGTCTAAATCTATGAAAATTATTGAGGGTGGTTATTTACGCATTTGCAAAGCTAATTCTCCTGATAAATATTCGGAGTAAAAGCCTTTTATATATTTTTTACCTTGATACGATAACTAACATTTCTTTTTACCTCCTCTAAACTGCCACAAAAAGCTCCTTTTCTCTAAACTGGATCTTTTTGATCAAGATCATTATGAGGTAATCCTTCGAATGAATCAAATGAAAATAATTCAAAATTTCTTAACTCTGGGAAAAAAAAAGAAAATAATCTTTTTAAATTACCTATCTGTATAAGACAATTACTTTTCCAAGTTCCATATTAATACTAGTTACCTAGTTCTCTAATTAATAGTAGTTACCTAGTTCTCTAACTCTACTTGGATGTTTTTTTAGCTATGTTTACTTTTAGCGTTAAGGCATTACGAAAATACCAAAGTGAAGATATTGCATTAAAACTTCTATTCAATGGAAGAATTGGGAAAGGGAACCATAAAGAAGGAGACACAACTTGCTTTAAAATTGCTAGGAATATTTTGACTTTGGCAATAATCACGAGATTTTAGAATTATTTTATAAATAGAATAATCTCAAGTACTTATTCATTCAAGTTCTATTAGGTAATGTTTTTTAAACTCGAAGTATATTAATAAATTTTTATTTTAATAAGGATATTTAAGGAATTTTGAAAGTTGACTTTTTTAAATTTAAATAATTTGCTATTTCATCAGCTACTATCTCATGTGCGTTTTCATTCCAATGTCCATCATTAACAAATTCAAATTTTTGTTGATTATTTCTATAGTTATTTTCAAATATTTCTTCGAGATCTAAAACACCAAATCCCAAATCCATCGCTTTTTTTATAAAGTATTTTCTTTGAATTTCAGTAAATTTATCTTTGGGCAAGGATTTATTATAAATATTTTGTCTTTCAGCATCCATAACAAATATTGTATTAATCTTCTCTTCATTTGTTAACCTTATATTCGAAATATGATTTAAAAAAATATCGGTAGCTTTTTTACTATCGTTAATTCTCTGTTTTTTTAAATGATTAGGATTATTGTTATTTTCAAAATACTTCTTTTCTACTGGACAATACCTTTTTGAATTAATCAAACATATTGGATACTCTGTCAGATAATCTGTTATTTTTAAATTAAGTAATAAGTATCTGGTTAGATAACTATTTGAAATTAAAAATCTATTAAGAACTGTTCTAGTATTGTTATATCTACTTTGAAAATATATTTCAGAGGGATAAGCTAAATTGAATTTTGCGCCTGAATATCCCGAATTGTATTTAATAAGGGATTCATCGAAATCATTCTCAATAATTGGGATTATTAAAATACTCTTATTAAGAGGAACCTGCTTATCCACAAAAAATGTATGGATAATATATTGAGGGAATGCATTTCCTGCAGTCCCTATCGCCGTAGAGATGATTTTTTTATCATTTGGAGAATTATATTTATTAAGTATTCCATGAAATGTTTTTTGATTATCAACTTGTGAAGCTTCAACAAATGAGTCTCCTATTGAAATAATTTTTAGAAAGAAATCACCTTTCTCATGAAATTCTGCAAAGTCAACATCACTAAATTGACCTATATCATTTGTTCGTTTATTGGCATCTATAGGAAAAGGGGGGAATTTACCTCTTGTAAATCTTCCTTCAAAAAATTTTTTCCTTCTAAATATACAGCTATAATCTGGATTTAATGGATCTTCACATATAATAGGCAACTCCAACAAAAACTCATCACTTGCTGGTAATAATCTTGCAAAAAATTCTAATAGAAAAAAACCAATTGAAATACCTAATGAAATTGATATTAATTTCAATAGCCAAATTGGAGTTGATTTTTTCATAAGTTGCTTACTATATGATCTAAATGAATTCTCAACAAATTAACTAAAAACTTATTATAAATAGAATTCATTTTTAACTAATCAAAAAATTGATCAAAAAGATGAATTTACCATTTTTAAAAAATTTAATAGTTGCATTTAAAAAATATGAGTTTTATGTAGGGCCTACACAAAAATGTTGAAGACAAAGTATTTCTTTATTATAAAGTTTGAAGATTTAGAATGAAAATGTAAATTAATTCTCTAATAAATTGCTTGTCAAAGATCATCTTACGCAAATAACAAATGTTCTTGTCATTGGTTGTGGAGGAGCTGGTTTGAGAGCAGCTATTGAGATTAAGAAATCTGGGCTTGATGTATGTATTCTTGGGAAAAGACCAAAGACTGATGCTCATACAGTTTTAGCAGCAGGTGGAATTAATGCTGCTTTTGGAAATTTAGATAAAGATGACTCATGGGAACAACATTTTATTGATACCTACTTAGAAGGATATGGTGTTGGTGATCCTTTAAAAATTGAGATAATGGCTAAAGAATCCCCTTCCCTAGTAAAAGAGATTGATAGGTGGGGAGCAGATTTTGCAAAATTAAAAACTGGTGAACTCGATCAAAGGTTTTTTGGGGCCCACAAATATCGTAGAACTTGTTATTCAGGAGATTATACTGGATTATCAATTCTAAAAACACTTTTAAAAAAATCAGATGAGTTAAATATTCCTATTTTTGATAATCAATACGTCACAGAATTATTAATTAAAGAAAAAACTTGCTTTGGAGCAATGTCCTTTAATATGTCTACTTCAGAAAGAACTGTACACTTTGCTGATGCAGTTATTTTATGTACAGGAGGGCATACGAGATTATGGAAAAAAAGTTCATCTAGAAAAAATGAAAATACAGGAGATGGATATTATTTAGGACTAAAATCAGGATGTAAACTAATAGATATGGAAATGGTGCAGTTCCATCCTTCTGGGATGGTCTTACCTGAAGAAATTGAAGGAACCTTGGTTACTGAAGCTGTAAGGGGAGAGGGTGGAAAATTAATTAATAATAGGGGGGAAAGATTTATGATTAATTATGATCCAAAAAGAATGGAATTATCAACTAGAGATAAAGTAGCAATTGCTAACTACACAGAAATAATTGAGGGCCGAGGGACAAAAAATGGAGCTGTTTTTCTTGATATTAGCCATAAAAGTAAAGAGTTCATTATTGAGAAATTGCCAAGTATATATAGACAATTTCTTGAAGCTCAAATGCTTGATATCTCAAAGTCTCCAATGGAGGTCGCTCCAACTGCTCACTATTCTATGGGAGGTATCTTAGTTAATCCAGAGGATTTATCTACTTCTGTAAAGGGCCTTTTTGCCGCTGGGGAGGTGGCTGGCGGACTGCATGGAGCTAATCGTTTGGGTGGCAATTCCTTAGCAGAAATTCTTATTTTTGGAAAACGTGCTGGTATTGCATCTTCAAAATATTCCCAAAAAATAAATCAGCAATTAAGGTCTAATAGAACTATTGCTTATGCGCATGAAAATATTAATAAATTTATTAAAAATGGAAATGAACTCGTAAGGCCTTTGCAACACGAATTACGCCTAATCATGTGGAAATATTGTGGTGTTATTAAAAATGAAAATCTACTTTTAGAAGGCCTATCAAAAATTGAAAGCATCGCAATTAAACTAAATGATATTGACATAAGAATCGATAAATATAATTGTGAAGATCTAGCGTTGATTTTTGATTTACAATCTTCTGTGATAAGTGCAAAAGCAACAATTCTTTCCGCACTTCAAAGAAATGAGAGTAGGGGGGCTCATCAAAGAAATGATTTCCCAAAGCTTGAAGCCTCATGTCAATTTAACTGTCTAGTTAGTATGGATCAGAACAATGATTTAATAATTTCGAAACTTCCTTTAAAAGAATTAAACAAAAAACTTAAAACAATTATTAATAATGAAAAAAGAGATATAGATATAAAGAATAAATTACTTGAATAATTTTTAAAAATCTAATATCAAATTGAAGTATGAATTTGATCTTTTACCGAAAAATAGAGCTATGAATCTTTACTAAACCTTTCTCCAAACTGCTAACAATTTTCCTTGGAAAACAACTTCATCTAAATCTAGTTCAATAGGTTCATAAGCTGGATTAGCAGCTTCTAAGAAAATTTTTTGTCCTTTCTTAATGAAATATTTCAAGGTAGTACCTAGTCCTGGGACCATAGCACTCACAATCATTCCATTCCTAAGAGAATAAGAATCTTTTATAGGTTCCATCAAAACCATATCTCCATTAGCAATACAAGCATCTATCATTGAATCACCATTTACAGTTAAGGCGAAAACATCCTTTTTTTGTAAAACTTCAGATAAATCCAAATTTTCATTAATATCAGAAAAAGTTTCTATTAAACCTCCTGCAGCAACAGATCCCATAATTGGAACTCCACCAGTGATCTCTTCAACTATTTGCATGGTTCTAGCTTTGCCTTCTTGCCAAGATATATATCCTTTTTCTTGCAAATGTTTTAATCGACTTTGAATTGGAGCAGGAGATTTAAGACCCATTGCTTGCATCATTTGCCGGATCGAAGGGCTATGCTTGAAATCCCTCATGTAATTCTTTATCCAGGCATATAGCTCATTCTGAGCATCTGTAAGTGTATTATCTTCTGAAGTTACCATAAAACATTTGTACTCTAATACATTTGTACCTCTTTAATATGAAAATGGCAATATTTTCATAAAAGAAGACATGCAAGAAGAGCTTGTTGAGCATGCATTCTATTTTCTGCTTGTTGAAAGATTCTACTTTTTTTACTTTCAATTATTTCATCAGTTATTTCTTTATCCCTATAAGCAGGGAGACAATGAAGAATAATTGCATCTTTATCAGCATTACTTACTAAACTCTGATTAATAGTAAATCCAAGAAAGTCTTTATCTTTTTCTTCTTTTAGGTTTTCTTCTCCCATAGACGACCAAACATCTGTATATAAAACATTTGCACCCTGAACTGCAGTAATAGGGTCATTAGTGATTTTTAATAAATTTTTATTCTTATATAACTTTTTTGCACTATTGATCACCAAATCATTCGGTTCATAACCTTTAGGACATGCAATTCTAACTTCCACCCCTAATAAAGCTCCATACAAAATGAGTGAGTTAGCGACATTATTACCATCGCCTATAAATGTCAAAACAACATTTTTAAAATCAACAAATTCCTCTCTAATTGTCATGTAATCAGCTAAAGCTTGGCAAGGATGTTCTAAATCTGTAAGAGCATTAATAACTGGTTTGGAAGACCATTTCGCATACTCTTCCAAATCAGATTGTTTAAAAGTTCTGATTGCAAGAACATCGCAATAACCACTCAACACTCTCGCTGTATCTTTTAATAGTTCGCCCCTCCCAATTTGAGAAGTATTGGGATTTAGATCAACTGTAGTCCCACCAAGTCTTGACATTGCAACCTGAAAACTAACCCTTGTACGAGTAGATGATTTATCAAAAATTAATCCTAAAACTTTATTTTTGAATTCAATACTTAATTTTTTATTTTTAAAATTTTTAGCGATGTCTAAAATATGAAAAAACTCTTCAGTCGTAATATCAAGGCTTGATAAAAAATTTTTATTTGAAAGCTTGATTGGATTTAACATCTAACTTTATATAAAAAAACTAAATTCGACTAAGCAGGCATTTTGCTTTCTGCCAAAAGAGCTTTAAGGTCCTCTCCTTCTATGACTTCTTCTTGGAGAATTTTCTGAGAAATCGATTCAAGAAGAGGTAAATTATTCCTCAAAATATTAAGAGCAGTTTCATGTGCATCGTCAACTAAATCTCTAACTTCTTTATCTATTGCTTGGGCAGTAGCATCACTAACAGATCTTCTTGGATTATTTCCATTACCTAAAAACTGACCTCCACCTTGTTTGTCATAAGCAAGTGGACCAAGAATATCACTCATACCAAAAGTACCAACCATCTGTTCAGCGATATCAGTTGCTCTTTGCAAATCATTTGAAGCGCCTGTAGTAATCTTTCCAAAAACCACCTCTTCAGCTGACCTTCCTCCGAGAAGAGTAGCTATTTGTCCTTTTAATTCCTCCTTAGAATTCAAAAATCTTTCTTCAGTTGGTAATTGGAGAGTATAACCAAGAGCACTCATACCTCTTGGCACAATCGAAATCTTTGCGACTTTAGATCCTCCAGGCATAAGATGACCAACTATTGCATGACCGACTTCATGATAGGCAACTACTTTCTTTTCATCATCTTGCAAAACTCTACTCTTCTTTTCCAATCCAGCAACAACTCTTTCTATCGCTTCACTTAAGTCTTGTTGTTCAACACTTTTTCTTTTAGCTCTAGCAGCAAGCAAAGCAGCTTCATTTACCATGTTAGCTAAGTCAGCTCCAGCAAAACCACTTGTTGCTTGTGCAATAGAATCTAAATCTATTGAATCTGCAAGTTTAACTTTTTTTGTATAAATCTCTAATA
>MDTE01096037.1_pt1 | contig 12077 bp, 11 predicted proteins | sample 811231 | NCBI WGS metagenome assembly MDTE01 (sample SAMN05326651, study PRJNA326480) | marine metagenome | isolation source: seawater | place: Indian Ocean: Red Sea | collected 2010
CAGGGGCGTTACCCGATTGGCCAATCGGGTAACGCCCCTGTTTTGTACTACACTCACCGAGTTCGGAACTAGATGCTTTATACCGGATTCATATGAATTACCCGCAGCAAAGGAATCGATTAAAACGCTCTTACAGGTACCCGCAGTACTGCGTTCCCACTCGTCTCTACAACGCAACTAGGCGCGAGATCTAATCCCACCCCACCCCCACATCGCCACCTATTCCCGATCCCCCAACACCGCCAAGATCTCCGCCGTTGCCGCCTCTTCCTCCCCTACCAGTGCTCGTCCCTGTAGCTTACAGGATCCCCCCCGTTGCCTGAGTACATCGAGTTCCAGTCGCAACTGATCCCCCGGCACCACCGGCCGCCGAAACTTACAACGATCGATCCCAGCAAAAAAAGGCACCTTAGACTCTGGATTCTCCACCCCACTCAACATCATCACGCAACCCGCCTGGGCCAACGCCTCGACAATCAGTACTCCTGGCATAACTGGATATCCAGGGAAGTGTCCCTGAAAAAAAGACTCATTCGCCGTCACATTTTTCAATGCCGCGATACGCTCACCCGGCACCAACTCGAGAACGCGATCAACGAGCAGAATCGGATAGCGGTGCGGCAGCAGCTTTATAATATCTTTCAGCTCCATACCAGAATCCGCCATCTCACTGCTCCTGTTTTTCCTTTTCCATCTCCTGCAACAACTGCTCGGTCAGATCGTATTTCTCCTGGGCAAAGACCAACCCGCTACTAGGCGCGGCAGCATCAAAGATGAAATCGTATCCGTCTTCGTCGGCCATACCCTTTATAGCATCATTAATTTTCTTAAAAATCGGCTCGGAAAACTCGATATTCTTGCGCATCAATTCGCCCTCGGGACCGAATTTTTCTTGAGTGAACTGCTGCAACTGCTGTACTTTCTCCTCGAAATCAGCCTGAAGTTCCGCCTTCCGTGCCTCGCTCATAAGCAGTTCCTGTCGGCGGAAATCCTCCTGCAGCTTGAGCAATTTCGCCTCGCGGTCCTTGGCTTGATTCTCGTAGTCCTGACGCAACTGGTCCAATTTGCGCTGTGCTTCCCTGAATTCGGGCAGGCGTTCTTTGAGCACCTCTGAATCGATATAACCCACCTTGAGTTCGGCCCAGGCACCAGTGGCGACGGAGGCCAAAGCTATTATGGACAGCAGGACGCGTTTCATACCCACTCCTCTTTGCTGAAACTTTAGCGAAAATCGGCTCGTATAAGATTAAGATACGGCTTGATGGATATTTGTGAAATAGCGGACAAAAGAAGGTCCAAAGTGCCAAACAACACCTTGGACCTCGCGGCTCGTTGTAAGAAGATCTGACCTTAGAAAAACCGCGGTCCAAACTGGAAGTGCGTATTCCAACCGGCCGCCACTCCATCGACTTTCTCGCGATCAAAACCATAGCCAAAATCAAACCCGATCATTCCCAACATCGGCGTCTGGACACGGAAACCAAACCCCAGCGAGCGTCTTAATTTGAGCGGGTTAAGTTCTGTGATTTCTTCCCAGGCGTTGCCCGCATCGGCAAATAAAATCCCGTAGACCTGCTGCTCGGCAATCGGAAAGCGATATTCGAGATTGAGCACGATCATCGAACGGCCCCCGATGGGAACACCGGAAATCCGTGGACCCAACGAGCGGTCGGGATAACCTCTGATCTGACCATCCCAAAAATCAATTCCACCCGGGGAAAATCGCTCCCAGATCGAAAGATTGCGGTCGTCGGCCGCACTAAATCCATCGACAATCGCAACCTTGGTCTCGAGACTCCAGGTAAATCGCCACCAGCTCGGCCGGTAATAGTTGAAATTGACCTGATGTTTGTGGAAATCTACATCGCCGGCGACCACCGAAGAAGCGATTTCCGGAGTATAGCTGAAAAACGTACCGCTAGTGGGAAACTCCGCCTGGTCACGGGTATCACGCGAGTAGACCAACTCGAAACTGCTAGTGGTTCGCGGATCATAACGGCTGGAATAACTCGGATTGTCCAAGAGCGACGAATCGAAACGATCGCCAAAATTATCATATTCCTCGCTCTCCAAACGATAACCAAACGAAAGGCTGGAATAAGCAGGCTTCTTCAACCGCCGAGCCACCCGTACGCTAATCGAATTGCGTTTGAAATCATAGAAATCGTAATAATCGTTGTTAAGCGTGTAAATACGCACCGAGAGACTGGTCGGTGTATCGAAAAGCCAGGGCTCGGTGAAACCGACCAGAAATTGCTCGCGCCGCGTGCCAAACTCCCAGCTGAAGTCCAGATTCTGGCCCATACCGCGGAAATTCGGAACCCGCAGCCCAATCTGACCGACCAGCTTGTCGCGATCTGAATACCCGGCTCCCATCGATGCCTGTCCAGTTGGTCGTTCTTCGACACTAAAGGTCAAATCGACCAGCCGTTCGTCCTCGACCGGGCTGTATTCGGGCTGTATCTGCACATCTTTGAAATAATTCAACATAAAAATCCGGCGCTGGCTTTCCTGCACCAGATTCTGCTGATAAATATCTCCTGGCCTCAGTTCGATCTCGCGGCGAATCACCTTTTCACGCGTCTTGGTATTGCCGGCGATTTTGACCTTTTGGATCGTCCACGGCCGGCCTTCGAAAATCTGAAAGGATACATCGATCGAATCGCCGCGAATCGCCTCCTGCGGCACCACCCGTGTGTCCAGGTAGCCCTTCTCGTAGTAGGCAAAACGAACCATATCCGCCAGTTCCGGCCCTGAACGGCCGTAGATCATTCCCTCTTTCAGATCCAACCTTGAAACCAGTTCGGCAGATCCGAAAATCTCATTACCAGCCCAAGCGACATCACCCAACTGGTACTGAAGTCCCTCGTCGATGATTATATCGATAAAGAGATGGCGCCGCGTCGAGTCGTAGTAGACACTGTCGCGGGAGATCGCCGCCTGCTGAAATCCCAGGCTTCGATAATACGCCAAAATCCGTTGCTGGTCCTCATCGAACGTATCGCCACTGAATTCACCTTTGCGCCACCAGTGCTTTTCTTTGGTCTCCATAAGCGCAAAAAGCTGACGGGGCTCCGGACTCTGGCTATCCCATTTTTGCGGACGTCGAGGGTCGCGCTTAGTTAGCTTTTGGCTATCTACTACAGTGCCGTCTGCTCGATATTGTACCAGGCGGATCTGCTTGATCTGAACCTTGGCTCCCTCGTCAATATTGTATTGGAGATAGATCCTGCCCTCCTCTTCACCCGCAAAGACCTGGCCCTTGACTTCGGCACGTAAATAACCCTTCTCGCGATAGAGACCGAGGATCTTCTGCTCACCGCGCACCACATCCTTAGGCGCAACGACCTGACCAGTGACCAGACCCAACGCCTCTTTCATATCCTTCTCTTTGAGGTTCTTCTGCCCCTTAAACCGCAAACCCTCCAGCGCCGGATACTCCTCGACCATAATGATCAGCTTGATTCCTTCAAGGGTTGGATCTCCCCAGATCTGGATATCCTCAAAAACATTGAGCCCCTGTAAGTCTCGCACCGCTTGCTGTACATTTTCCTGTGAAAGCTCGACCCCGGGTTCAAGTCCGACCGTAGTCAGTATCAACGACTTGGCCACCTTGCGCAATTCGCCCTTCACCTCGATGTCGACAACTTGCTGGGCCTCAACGGCACCTATCGTCAATCCCGACAAGAGTAACGCAGAAAAAAATATGTCTCGGAAATTTCTCATGACCCACAACCTCAACCAGCGCTATACGGATTATTTGTACGATCTTAGAAATCGATCCAGGGACCCTTCTAACCGCTCGATTAGCCCGATCATTAAGAACATTAGGAAGATCGTCTCAGAAACCTATTCAGAGAAGACGAACGGGCATGAAAGCAGTGGGGATATCCACAGACCAACCATCACCGAACATCACAGTGCAAACCACCCTATTGAAAAACCGCTATAAAAGGACAATCAGCGCCCCGAATGCGCTAAAATACCCATAGAACAGCGGCCGAATAACGTGCATTGAGAACCAAACCCGCGTACTGCACCCGAATGAGGTCCCAATAATGTGGCAAAACGCGAATAGACCTTAGCCCTTAAAACGCCCGACTCAGCCCGCAGTTTCCCCCTTCTTCTCGACCGTCTCATCCGAACCACGCTCCTCGTCGAAAACCAGCTCATCACCTTTCTTAGTGACGCGAATCCGGCTACCTTCGCCGAAATGCCCCTGGAGGATCTCCTCAGCCAGTGGATCTTCGAGCATCTTCTGGATAGCCCGCTCCAGATAGCGAGCACCGTAGGCCTGATCGAAACCCTTGTCGATGAGCAGATTTTTGGCCCCGGGCGTAATCCGCAAATGGAGCCCCTGTGGTTCCAAACGAGCTTTGAACTCTTCGAGGCGAATATCGATGATCGAGGCAATGTGCTCCTTGTCCAGAGCGTGGAAAATAATCGAGTCATCGACGCGGTTGAGAAACTCGGGGTTGAAGACCTTTTTCAACGCATCGTTAATCTTGTTCTCCATCAACGCGTGCAACGAAGCTGAATCGGACTTTTGAAATCCCAGTACGCCACCGGTACCGACTTCGCGACTACCCGCATTGGACGTCATAATCAGCACAGTATTGCGGAAATCGACTTTGCGCCCCGTGCTGTCGGTCAGTCGTCCCTCGTCGAGAATCTGTAGGAGAATATTGAAGACATCTGGATGAGCTTTCTCGATTTCGTCGAGGAGCACCACCGAATAAGGCCGACGACGCACCCGCTCGGTCAACTGACCTCCCTCATCAAAACCGACATAGCCCGGAGGCGCTCCGATCAGGCGCGATACGGCGAATTTCTCCATGTATTCGGACATATCGACCGAGATAAACGCATCGTCGCTATCGAAGAGGAATTCGGCCAGACGCTTAGCCAATTCGGTCTTGCCAACACCGGTCGGACCTAGGAAGATGAACGAGCCAATCGGACGCTTTGGATCCTGAAGACCTGCTCGACTGCGGCGGATTGCCCGTGAGACCGCAGTAACGGCCTGCTCCTGACCAACGACATTTTTCTTGAGCGTATCTTCCATTGCCAGCAGGCGTTCGGTCTCGGTCGTGGCCAAGCGCGAAATCGGAATACCGGTCATACTGGCAATGACTTCAGCAATATCATCAGTAGTGACCTCGACGACTTCGTCGCGGACTTCCTCTTCCCACTCCTGACGCTTCTTCTGCAATTCTTCACCCAAATTGAGAGCCTTGTCGCGCAGCACCACCGCCTCCTCGAAATCCTGGCGCTCTGCGGCCTCGTTCTTCTCGCGATTGATCTCCTGGATCTGGAGATCGAGCTGCCCGATCTCCTCGGGCGGGCTCAATCGAGCCAGGTGCACGCGTGAACCCGTCTCGTCGATTACATCGATGGCCTTATCAGGCTGGTAGCGATCGCTGATATAACGGTCGGCCTGGCGCACTGCGTAGGCAATAACATCGTCGGGAAACTCCACGTGGTGGTGGCTCTCGTAGCTAGAACGCAATCCCTTGACAATCTCAATGGTGTCATCCACTTGGGGCGGATCGACCATAATGGTCTGAAATCGCCGTTCAAGCGCTCCATCTTTCTCTATATGCTTGCGATATTCGTCAAGAGTAGTAGCACCAATGCACTGCAGTTCACCGCGGGCTAGAGCAGGCTTAAACATATTGGATGCATCGAGGGTCCCCTCGGCACTACCGGCGCCAACGATGGTGTGCAACTCATCGATAAAGATAATGACGTCGGTATTCTGCTGGAGCTCAGTCATTACAGCCTTGATGCGTTCTTCGAACTGACCCCGGTACTTGGTCCCGGCGACAACGCCACCCATATCCAGCGTTACCAGACGTTTGTCGAGAAGAATTTGCGGTACGCGCTTCTCTATAATTCTTTGAGCCAGCCCCTCTACGATCGCCGTCTTGCCCACTCCGGGATCACCGATGAGAATCGGATTATTCTTCTTGCGCCGACTGAGCACCTGAGTAACGCGCTCAATTTCCTTCTGGCGACCAATGACTGGATCGAGTTTAGCTTCTCGTGCCAGTTGGGTCAGATCGCGACCGAAGTGGTCGAGAAAGGGGGTCTTGCTCTTCTTCCCTTTTTCTTTTCGACCCGTAGTCTTGCCTTCGAGCACGGCCAGGGTTTCTTCCATAGCGGTCTTGTAGTCGACCCCAAAAGCCGCCAAGATCTGCGCAGCAACCCCTTCCTTGTCTTTGAGCAAAGCCAAAAGTAGATGTTCGACATCGACAAACTGGGTCTTCATCTCCTTGGCTTCGTTGGCAGCCACTTCAAGAATTTGTTTGGCGCGGGGAGTGAAGGGCACTTCGCCAATCGTCATTGTGCCACCAGAGGTCGCCACATAATCCTCCACCGACTGCTTGACCGTCTCCAAACTCAACCCCAAGTTGGTCAGCACTGTGACCGCCTTACCTTTGCCGTCCTTGATAATGCCCAAGAGCAAATGTTCGGTACCAATATAATTGTGCCCCAACCGCGCCGACTCTTCGCGCGCCAATTGCATCACTCGTTTTACACCGTCGGTGAACATATTATTCATCTGACTGTCCTCTGCAATTCATCACTGCAAGCGCCTTTTCCCGATGATTCAAAGGGAGTGAATCTTGAGAATTAACAAAATTTTACCGAAGAAAATTCGGTTTTTTTGAAACTACCAAAAGCGCAGATACTTGTCAAGGTAGGCCTACTCAGGCCGCACTCAACTCCGCCAGACGTCGACGCACCAATTCGGCACGGCGAAGATCCCGTTCCTCAGGGGACAGATCCGTTCCAGACTCAGCTTGCAGGTGCGAGGGCTGAGTGATGATCATCAGCTGGTTGATAAAATTCGACGGGGTGCTCTCGATCAATCCCAGACTGCGCCCCAAACGCACTGCCGAAAGCAGATTCATAAATTCCTGGCTGCTCAATACCCGGGCATGGGACAGGAGACCATAGGCTCGCCAGATCTTATCCTCAACCTGAGAAGGAGCTTCTGCGAGCAAAGTAGCCTGGGCCTCCTTTTCATGCCCCATTATCTGCCGGGCTACCTCCGAGAGCTTCTCGACGATCTCCCCTTCGGCTACCCCCATGGTGAACTGATTGGAAACCTGGAACAAGTTGCCAACCGCATTGGTGCCTTCTCCATAAAAACCCCGCACCGTGAAAGTCATCTGGGTCAAACCGCGCATCACCCGCTCCATATCCTCGGTTAGAACTAGAGCCGGCAAGTGGATGAGCACCGAGATTCGCAAACCCGTACCCGTATTGGTCGGACAGGCCGTCAAGAAGCCGCGATCTGCCGAGTGCGCATAATCGAGGGCACCGCCTAATTCATCATCGAGAGCATCGATCCGTTGCCAAGCCGCAGCCGTTTGCAAACCCGGCAGGATAGCCTGCAGGCGGAGGTGATCCTCTTCGTTGATCATTACACTGAGCGATTCATCCGCATTGAAGAGCACACCGCGTTGCCCCTTGCTCTCGGCAAGGGCTGGACTGATCAAGTGGCGTTCGACCAAAAGCTGGCGTTCATTGCCTTGTAAAGCATTCATCTTGAAGAAAGCCGCATCCCGCATAGACCGGCAGCCCTGGGCCGCATTGAGAACCTCTTCGATGATCTGTTCCTGATCATCGAGTGTGGCCTTTGGCGCAAAAGGCAAGGCAGATAGATTTCGCGCAAGACGGGCGCGACAGCTAACAACCATGCCATCAGCATCATCCTCCCCGCTGAGCCAGTGCGCAGCATTGTAGACCAGATCCTTGAGGTTCATCGCTCTTGCCCCTTTTCGAGGGTGCGGATAAGATCCCTGAGTTGGGCCGCTTTTTCGAAAGCTTCTTCTGATACTGCCTGGGTCAATTCGTCGCGCAATTGGTCGAGTTTATCGATCGGCGAGACCTCTATCTGCGATGATTCCACCGGGCGTGCAGTGATCGGCCCCTTGCCCCGATGGACATTCTCGCCGTGTATGCGCTTGAGCAAACGCTCCAACTGAGATGCGAAGGCATCGTAACATCCCGCACACCCAAGGCGGCCCGCCTTCTTGAATTCGTCATAGGCCATCCCGCAAGTCGAGCAGATTCCCCCTTCAGCATCCTCGGCCCCGGCCAGGTTGGTCAGCTCTTCCTTAACCTTCTTCACCAAAATCGGAATCTCTTTGGGCTTTGGTTCCGAAGCGGGTGAAACCTCGACATTTTTTTCGTCGGCACAAACCTGGCAGAGAAAAAGTGTCTTTTTTTCGTCATCAACAATATGGGTGTACGCGACCGTAGCTTCGCGTTTAATACAGGTCTCGCATTTCATATCGCATCATCCTCCATCTTCAACACACCGGCTTCTATACGTCCCGTGCGATCCATACTCTGGGCTAATCGGCGATCGTGAGTCATCACCACAAAAGCCTGCCCATGCTCCCGAGCCAAGCCGGTGAGCAATTCGTGCAACGATTCACTCGTCGCCTCGTCGAGGTTGCCCGATGGTTCATCGGCCAGCACGACTAAAGGCCGGACGACCAGTGCCCGCACCATTGCCACTCGTTGACACTCACCACCCGATAATTCACCAGGGCGGTGGTGCAAGCGACCAGCGAGTCCGACCGAGGCCAGGAGTTCGCTGGCCTCTTTGCGCAAATCAACGCCGGCAACCAACGCCGGCAAGAGCGCGTTTTCCAGCGCGGTAAACTCCGGCAGCAGGTGGTGGAACTGGAACACAAAACCAATATGTCGATTGCGGAAGCGCGACAATGCTCGGTCTTCGAGTTCAAAGACATCGGTATCGGCGATGCGCAATTGGCCAGAGGTTGGTCTGTCTAGCGTGCCCAACAGATGCAACAAGGTACTCTTGCCAACTCCGGACTCGCCCATAATCGCAACCAACTCGCCCGACCGCACTTGCAGATCCACACCTTTAAGTACCTCAAGCTCCTGGCCACCGGTATCAAATACCTTGCGCAAAGCGCGTGTCTCAAGGACTATCTTGGATTGCTCACTCACTCCCATACCTACATAATATATCTTATTGCCTCTACCGGCATCAACGACGACGCCTTGCGCGCCGGGTAGATCGACGTAGCGAGGCATATAAACATGCTGACCGATGCCACCAGTGCAAAATCCAGCACTTTCATATCCACGGGCAATGAACTGATGAAATACACATCGCCAGGTATGGAAATCAGATCGAATTGCACTTGGGCAAAACAGAGTCCGAAACCCACCAAGCAACCGATGGCGGTACCGACCCCGCCAATGATCAGACCTTGATAGACGAAAATGCGGTAGATCTCGCCCACGGTACAACCCATCGTACGCAAGATGCCGATTTCAGCAGTCTTAACCAGAACCGACATAACCAGAATCGACATGATGTTGAAAGCCGCAACCAGCACGATCAAACTAAGAGCGAGAAAAATGGCCCACTTCTCTAACTCAATCCAACGGAAAAACTCGGGAAAGAGTTGGGTCCAATCGCGGACATTATAGGGATAACCAAACTCTTCTGCCAGGAGCGCTCTTAGTTCGGGAGCCCGTTGAATATCTTCGACGTGGATATGAATATCGGTAATCGCATCACCGAGTCCGAGAATCCGTTGGGCGTCTTCGATATGGATAAAAGCGTAGTTGTCATCGTATTGGTACATACCACTTTCGAAGTGATCTGTCACCAGAAAGGACCAGGGACGAGGTGAGAAACCGTCCATTACCGCCTCCGCAACATCTAGGTTGCGGACTGTCACCAGCAAGACATCGAAACCAGGTCCTACCTGCAATCGCCGCGCCAGATGCTCCCCGAGAATAATGCCCTGCTTGTCCAATTCTTTAAGGTGGCCGAGGAGAATCTCCCCTTCCGGGTTGGCATAAAGCAGGTGTGCAGGAAGGTCGGAAACCGAGGGAAAGGTCTCGGGATCGATACCCCAAACCGGGATACCATCGACCCTACCCAGATCGCGCTGCGAAGCGATAATGACCTTGGAGTCGACAACCGGCGCCGCGCCTACAATCTCGGCATAACCTCTAACCCGTTCTAAAAGCACACTCCAGTCTTCGATCGGACCACCGTCGAAACGGCGAATGTTGATATGGGCATTCATGCCGATCAGCCGGCTCTTTATCTCACCGGCAAAACCGTTGGTCACCGAAAGGATGATAACCAGCGCCGCCACCCCTAAGATCACCCCACCAACAGCCATGTAGGCAATGACCGAGATAAAGCCCTCGCGTTGGTCGGAACGAAGGTAGCGTCCAGCGACGAAAAGGGAGATGCTCATGCCCGATCCTGAGTCAGGTAGGCTTTGATAAACCCATCGATATTTCCATCCATCACCGCCTGGACATTAGCCGTCTCGTAATCAGTCCGGTGGTCTTTGACGAGATTGTAGGGATGAAAGACATAGGAACGGATTTGCGAACCAAAGTCGATGGCTTTCTTTGCACTCTCTACTACGTCGAGTTTCTTCTGTTCTTCCTCTTTGAAGTGCTGGTATACGCGCGCCGCCAAAACCTTGAGTGCAGTAGCTTTGTTCTTAAACTGCGACCGTTCATTCTGGCACTGAACGACAATATTGGTGGGCAAGTGGGTGACGCGCACCGCTGAGGAGGTCTTATTAACATGTTGTCCACCAGCCCCTCCTGAGCGATAGGTCTCAACTTTTAGATCGTCATCTTTGAGATCGACTTCGATGTCGTCATCGATTTCTGGGTAAACAAAAACCGAAGCAAAAGAAGTGTGACGACGACTCCCAGTGTCAAAAGGCGAGAGCCGCACCAAACGGTGAACACCAGCTTCGGCCTTTAGATAGCCGTAGGCATAATCTCCTTTAACTGTGATCGTCACGCCTTTGATACCGGCTTCGTCACCCTGCTGCAAATCCATGATCACGGTCTCCATACCGCTGCGTTCGGTCCAGCGAGTATAGAGACGCATCAGCATTTCTGCCCAGTCGGCCGCATCGGTGCCACCAGCACCCGAATGAATGACGAGAATCGCGTTTCTGGAATCGTCCTCGCCGTCGAGCATAGTGCGAAACTCTAGTTCGGCAATTCCCTCTATCGCATTTTCGACCTCGGACTCGACCTCGGTCAGGGCATCCACATCGCCCTCTTCAAGAGCAATCTGCTGCAATTCGCCCAGATCCTCTACCAGCCGATCCAGAGTCTCCCAAGCGGCAATGACATCCTTGAGAACGCGTGCCGCCTTGCCGACTGATTCGGCCTGCCGACGATTATCCCAGAAGCCAACCATCGCCATCTGCTCTTCGAAGTTGGCTAATTCTCTCTTCTTACCACTTATGTCAAAGATACCCTCCCAGCCGATCCAGTTGTTGTCGACAAGTCCCCAGACTCTCTTCAATAGTCGCCATTATTCAACTCCCTCTTTTTGCTTGTAGCGATCAAAAAGTAAACTGACATGTTTGCGCTCAATAGGTATTTCGAAGAGCAGTTGCCCTGCAAAAACCTGGTCTCGATCCATCTTGAATTCGTTTGTGTGTTCGATGAAAAACGGGGAACGCTCAAGCGGATAATAGCGTCGACCCTCATCATCGACAAGCTGGAAACACCGCGGTACCACCGACCAAGCCAACTTTAAATGCGCCTCCAAATTCACGTCGACAACCACAAACTTGTGGCCTTCTTCTGCAGAAACCGGATCGGGGAAAAAATACATATAACGCACCCCGTCGGCAGGTACAGTCAGAGAAACCTGATTGTTTATATTCTTAAATATGCTAGTTATGTTTTCTAGTTTTTCCGCCGATCCACTGGTGAGGCGCACCCCGATATAGATCGGCAGAAAAATAGCTGCACCACCCAGCACAACTCGGTTCAGCATTCGCATCCGTTTGTCGTACTGTCTCTTTCTCTCGCCTTTATCGAGCATCTAAACTCTCCTCAAGGCGCCCGGCGCAAAAGAGCGACCTTACCGGAACGAATAAAACTAGACGATCGCATCAGATAGTAATAGATGCCATTGGCCACATCATCACCCGGCATCCAACTCGGAGTTCGACCAGGCTTGGTATGGTCTCCAACCAAGAACTGCCAAGTCTCGACGAAAATACGATTACCCGTTAGATCAA
>MDTE01126262.1_pt1 | contig 12076 bp, 9 predicted proteins | sample 811231 | NCBI WGS metagenome assembly MDTE01 (sample SAMN05326651, study PRJNA326480) | marine metagenome | isolation source: seawater | place: Indian Ocean: Red Sea | collected 2010
AAAACTAAACAACAATTTCAAGCAGAGATATATATCAAATAAAAAATTATATGAATGGTCATGGCCAAATATTGCTAAGAAAACAATAGATTCATATAACAAAATTAAATAATTATGAAATCAATTTTAATTACTAGTAGAGATCCATGTTTAAAATTTTCAAATCCTACAGGACCAGGTAAATCCATTCAATTAATTATACCTTTAATTGAAACTAAATATAATATTTATTTATTAAGCACCGAGGACAAATCAAAATTTTTTTATTTTTATGACAGAGAAAAAAAGATTTTTATTAAAAAAAAATTATTTTTAGTATTAAGAAAAAAATTTGATATAATTTACATTAATGGAATTTTTTCTATTTTATATTGTTTCTTACCATTATTATTTAAATCCAAATTTTTTGTTTCACCAAGAGGTATGCTAGGTGATGAATCTTTTGAATTTAAAACTATAAGAAAAAAATTCTACGTATTCTTTTTAAGAATTTTGATATTGTATAAAAAGGCTAATTTTATTTCATCTAGCGATAAAGAAACCCAAGAAATAAAAGTATTTTTAAAAAAATTAAGTAGAAACGATATTATTCAAATACCAAACCTAACTGGTTTAAAGGAATATAATAATCAAGAAATACTAATCAATAAATCAGAATTAAAAACCAAAAAAAAATTTAAATTTATTACCCCTTCAACAATTTCTAGAAAAAAAAATTTATTAAAAACAATTAGAGCATTAAACAATTTAAAAGATAAAATTGATTTTGATTATGATATATATGGTTCAGTGAACGATATTTCTTATTATAATGAAATTCAAAAATACTTGAGTAAAAATAAACTTGATAATATAAGTATAAAATCTACACTCCCGAACCAAAAGTTGGTTGATAAACTTAAAAATTATGATGCAATGTTGCTATTTACTAAAGGGGAAAATTTTGGGCATGTAATACCTGAAAGTGCCAAGTCATTACTTCCATTTTTAATTTCAAATAAAACTCCATGGAATTACTTCGATAAATACTATTTCGGTGTGATATGTGATGAAGAGTTACCTATATCCATAGAAAATTGTATACATAATTTTACTAAACTAAACAATTTGGAGTTAATAAATTTAAAAAAATCAATTCAAAAATTCTATAATAATATAGTAGATATGGAGTATGAAAACATTGAGAAATTTAAATTTATATTTAAATAAATTTGATTTAATTTTATTTTTTTATTTTAGCTTTCTTTTTATTTTACCACCCTTACTTGGAGACAGCACTAGAAATAATCAGTATTATCATTTTTTTAATATTATAATAGCCTCAATTATTTTTTTTTGGGGATTTTTTTTTAAAAAAAAAAATTATCACTTAACAGTTTTACTATTTTTTGGATTTATTTTTTTAATAACAATTACTTCAAATTATTTTCATTCTGATTCACTTATTTTTTTTTATTACTTCTTTGTGATGTTCTTCTCATCACTAATTATTATTGAAAACTTTTCTTTGGAAAAGTTGATAAAAATTTACTGCACTATTTGTTTCTTTTTATCAATCTACGCCGTTTATGAGTTTTTTAATCCATTCGAAAGATTTGAAATTGGAACGCAATTAGAACCTCGAGCAAATTCAATTTTTAGAGAGCCCTCACATTTTGCAATAACAGTTCTTCCAAGTTTAGCCTATTATTTTGGTAACTTTAAAAAAAAAATATTACAAATTTTAGTAATTTCAATTTCCTTAATTATTACATATTCTATCACTGTTTATTTTTTATTATTTTCTCTAATTTCAATATATTCTTTATATTTTTTTAAAAAATATAATAAAAATTTATTTAATTTTTTTTCGTTAATAGTTTTAATTACGATAATTATTTTTCTTAATTTAGATTTAAGTAAGTTCACAAATAGATATGCTTTAAATTTGTTTGAATTTTTTGATATAGATTCAATTAATCGTAATAAAAACTTAACTCTTTGGTCCGTAATAACCAGTATTAAAGTGAATTTATTCACTTTGATTTACCATCCATCTGGAGTTGGTTTAGGAAATTTTAGTTTGGCGTATTATAAAGTAATAAGTAATTTTATATATGATTATAATTTTTTTTATGGACCTGTTGAAGATATCTATGCAGAGGACTCAATATTTTGGTTTGCTAAAACTGTTGGATTCAACGAAAATGGTCACTCTTTAATTTTTAGATTAGTTTCTGAGCTAGGTATAATTTCCTTACTTTTTCCTCTTCTATTGTTGTTTAATTTGTTAACTATTTTCTCTGAAAGAAAAGAATTATTTGCATTTAATTTATGTATTTTACTTTTTTTACTTGGTAAATTTTTTAAAGTATCTTCTTATTTTTTATATGGTACTCCTATTTTTCTTGTATTATTTTTCTATTTAAACATTAAGTCTTTAATTGAAATGAAAATAAATAAAAATTATCTATATTTACCTTTGTTATTTTTTGCAGTTTTTTCAGTTACATTTTTCATATCAAAAAAAGTTAACAATGAAAAAGTCTATAATTTAAAATTGTATTCTTCACTGTCAGCGTCTGAGTATTTATTTTCTATAGATAAATCAATTAAGAATAATTTTGATGGTTTAAATGAACCTATATTTCTTGATATTGATTATGAGGGCAATAAAGCTATTTTAAATATAAAGTACATTTCCGATAATGAGATAGATAAAAACAAAATTAAAAAATTCATAAATAATGAATTTGAAAATTTTAGGAATAAAAGAAAATATAACATTACACCTTCTCTAAGAATTTCCAAAGAATTCTATCGAACTGAGCTTTATAATACATCACATCCGTTTTGGTCAGACTTGAATCCTTCATTTTTTATAAAAAATGATTTTGGTTTTGAAGATGAGGGAAAAATTTTATCTGCTGATGAGTTAAAGAGATATAAAAATAAATTTAAGAAAAAAGCTGGCATAAATGATTTAAACTTTATTGATAATTTAAATAATAATTTTGGAGAAAATCAACCCAAAGGAAACTTGAAAGCAAAAAAATATAAATTAATAGAAAATTTGTTAAAATCCCAAAGCTTGTTTCTTGTCCAGAATAAACACCCCTCGGCTATACTATCAATTATCATAAATTATTATTGTAATCCAAACTTTAAAACTAAGTATTATGATAGAGATAATTTTCCTGTATTATACAGAGTTATAATAAATAGAAGTAATTTTCCAATAAAATTCAATATGTACTTGGTATCAGTCTTTATTTCGATTTTGTCATGTATCATTTTCTTAAATTTTAAAAAAATTAAAAAGTGAATATTATTTTAGGAATAAATTGTTTTCATGCAGATTCATCAGCCTGTATATTTGTAAATAATGAGTTAGTTGCTGCTGTAGAGGAAGAGAGACTAAATAGAGTAAAACATTTTGCAGGTTTACCTATTCAATCAATAGAATATTGTTTAAGTAAATTGAATTGTGACAAAAGTTTAGTACAAAATATTGCTATAAACAGTAATCCGATTTCAAATTTTGGAAGCAAAGTTTCATATTCACTTAAAAACCCTTTCACATTACAAAATAAATTAAAAAACTTTTTCAATCGACAAAGTCTTAAACTAAACATTGGTGAAAAATTAAAAAAAAATTTTGGACTAACAAATTTTAAAATTCATAGGGTAGATCATCATTTGTCTCATATTGCTTCATCATATTATGCGTGCGAATTTAAAGAATGTTTGGCTGTATCAATTGATGGTTTTGGCGATTTTGCTAGTATAAATATTGCAAAAATTGACAATGGTATTATTAAAGTTTTAGATAAAGTTGTCTTTCCTAATTCTTTAGGTGTTTTTTATGAAGGTATAACCCAATATCTTGGTTTTCCTAATTATGGTGATGAGTATAAAATGATGGGATTAGCTGCATTTGGTAAACCTAAAAGATATGAGGAACTAAAAAGAACACTATTTCAAAATACGCATGACATAACTAAAATGAATTTAAAATTCTTTAATCACCAAACTAATAGTTTTGTATATAATTTTGTAGGTACACCAAAACAAAGCGAACTATTGAATGACAATTTTGATAAAAATTTTAATTTAAAAAGAAAAAAGGACGAAGTTATTCATCAAGATCATAAGGATTTAGCTGCATCAGCTCAGAAATTATTCGAAGAAATTGTGTTTGATATACTTAAAAAATACCAAAAAATCAGCAAAAATCTAATTTTGTCAGGTGGATGTGCAATGAACTCGGTAGCTAATGGAAAATTAGTAAAACAAGATCTATTCCAGAATATTTTTATACCCTATGCACCAGGTGATGGTGGTGGTTCAATTGGTGCGGCAGCTCAAGTTTCATTTAAGTTAAATAAATCAAAACCCAAATTTGTTGAAAATCCTTATTTGGGACCATCTTTTAACGATGATGAAATAAGAGAGGCTATAAAAAATAATATTAATGAAAATGAAAAATTTAATATAGTTCAAAATGAAAACGAAGACAGCATGCGTAAAAATTTATCAAAGCTTTTGAGTGAGGGAAAAGTGGTCGGTTATTTTCAAGACAATATGGAATTTGGTTCAAGAGCTCTTGGAAACAGATCTATTTTGTGCGACCCAAGAATTGAAAAAATTGATGAATATTTAAATTTAAAAATAAAGAGACGAGAAAGTTTTAGACCATTCGCCCCTTCAATAATTGAGTCTGAAGTTGAAAATTGGTTTGAACAAAAACATAGCTCTCCGTACATGTCTTTTGTATTGGACGTTAAAGAAACAAAAAGAACAACAATCCCTGCTGTTACTCATTTCAACGGTACTGGAAGACTTCAAACAGTTTCAGAGAAACTTAATAAAAAATATTATGATCTTATAAACGAGTTTTATAAAATAACAAATGTACCAATTTTATTGAATACGTCTTTTAATGAAAATGAGCCAATAGTTTGTAGCCCCAATGATGCTTTAAAATGTTTCTTAAGAACCAATATGGATGTTTTATGTTTACAAAATTTTATTATTGTAAGAAAAACCTGAAAGAAATTTAATTATAGTTAAAAAATATAATAAAACTAATACCAACAATAAGAAAATATTTATATTAGCAAAAATGTAAAAAATATATGGTATTAAAGATATCACAAAGTACTGTATGAAAATTCCCTTTTTTAATTTTCTCAGTAAAAGGTGATGTAAGTGGTTTTGATCTCCCTGAAAAGGGCTTTTATTATTAGCCAATCTTAGAAAAAATAATCTCATCATATCTAAACCTGGAATCAAAAATAAAACAACAATTTCCTCAGAAAAAAAAATTTTATATTCGTTTCCATGAGATGAAAGAAATAAATATGCTATTATAAAAGAGACTAATAAAGATCCAGAATTACCCATAAAAATTTCATTTCTTAAATTATAAATTAAACATATTAAAAGTGTTATAATTAAAATAAGAGATATGCTTGGGTATAAACTTGATTTAGATGTAAAAATAGATATCCAAAAAATTGATAGTAAAATTAAATTTCCATTAACTCCATCTAGAAAGTTAATTGCATTATACAAAAGAAAAATACAAAAAATTGTAATAAGATAAGATAAAAAATAGTTATTTACTAAAATTACAGAGTTTGGATTATTAATATATATTTTTGATATTGTTAAGCTTGGATCAATTATTAGTAAAAATAAACTGTTTGATATAATTAATATTATTCTTATGTTAATATTTAACTTTTGTTTGTCATCAAACAAGCCAATTAGATAAGATACTGAAAAAAATAAAATTAATAGTAAATATTTGGATAAATTGTTGGGATCAGTAATTATATTTACTACAAAAAAAAGAATTAATGAAGAAATCAGTACTGTACCACCTATGGCTGGAACAGGTTTTATGTGAAGCTTTCTCGTAGAGTTTGGATTATCATATATTCCTAATATCTCAGCTATCCTGTTCTTATAAAATATAATTAAAAATGAAGATATAATTGATATTGCTATACCAAAATAGACCATAAAAGTTGCTTAAACTAATAAATTTTAATATGCAATCAAAATTATGAAATTTGATCTTATGCTAGTTTTTATAATACCTGTTAAAAATGAGGAACAAAATATATCTAAATTAATAAAAAAAATTTTTCTCATTAATAATTTTAAAAAAGTGTCGGTCATTTTTATAGATGATAAGAGTACAGATCTTACTGTGGACATAATAAAAAGAGAAATAAATTATAATAAAAACATTCATTTATTGGAGAGAAATCCTCGAAAGTTTTTTAATCAAAGAGGATCTGCCTTAATGGATGGAATTAAATTTTCTGAGGCTAATAATCTAATTTTTGATTATTATGTGGAATTAGACGGCGATCTTTCCCATGATCCCGAGGAAGTTTCAGTAGGTATTAATAAATTGTTAGATAATCAAGCGGATGTGAGTATTGGTTCTAAATATTTACAAAAATCAAAGATAATTAATAGGAGTAAAATCAGAAACTATTTAAGTTATATTTGTAAAATCTTATTTAATTTATTTTTTTCTTTTGAAATTAGTGATTTTACTAATGGATTTAGAATTTATTCGAGGCAAGTTGCACTTCAGACCTTAAAAAATAATTTTATTGAGGAAGGTCCTCTTTTTTTAGTCGAAAGCTTACTATTTTGGAAAAAAGAAAACTTCAAAATAGTTGAATTTCCTAGCTCATATTACGGTAGAGCAGAGGGTGATTCAAAATTAAATTTTTTCGACTTTGTTAATTATCTTTATAATATGATTATATTAATTCTAAAATCAAAAAAATAAGTGTCATTAAGAAACCAAATAATAAAAAGTTATTTTATTTTCTATTTATTTTCAGTTTACTACTCTTTCCAAAGTAGTTTAAAATTATATAAAAACTTAATAAAGATTTTGCTAAATTTTAAATCTGAGAGATATTCTCATATCTCAAATAAAAGTTGGGATTTGCAATATTGGTACAGAAGAGTTTTTTATATTAGGAAGAATTTTAATAAAAATGATGAATATGAAAAAAAATTTTTTGAGGAAGAAGTAAATAAGCTAAATTACTTCAATACAGCTTTAGGACTTTATACTAATTTTAACCTGTTTTTTTTAACCATTGGATTTATTTTAATAATTTTTCAATTAGTTTTTTTTTCTTATTTATTTAACAATTTGTATCTAGGATTAGTGGTAGTTTTTTTGTTTTTATTTAATCATAGTATAATTGATCAATTTAAGTGTCAAAATTACAACTTATTATATTATATCTTCTTACCCTGCTCTCTTTTTTTTGTAGAACAAGACTTATATTTTTTTAGTAGTTTTTTGATTTCAGCTATCCCAGGTTTTGTAGGAATATCATCTTTATTCGTTTCATTTGTATTTCATTTAATTTTTTTTTTAGCAACTAAATTTGACGTTAATTATCTTTTGGGCTTTTTGGGATACATATTTGTCTTACCGTTTTTTTTAAAAAAAATATTTAACGAACAAAATTTAAAATTTTTATTTGTTTTTTGGCTACAAAATAAAAAAGATAAAATTAATTATGAAAGAAAAAGATTTAATCTAGCATCATTACTTGTTTTTTTTTCTTATCTTCCTTTTATTTTAAGCGTTTCTTCAAAGGAAGTTTTTTATATTATTTTGCCAGTATGTTTATTAATACTTATACAACTTTTTTTAGTAAGATTATTTGACGAGCAATTAATAGATTTAATTTTTCTAATTTCATCCTCATTTGTAATCATATCTTTAGAATTTGATATGATAATTTTTTTAAGTTATTTAATAGGAATTTTTAAACCCAGTTATGACCTATTTAATCACAGTGAGAAAAAATTCAATTTTTATCATGATGACATTGAATATGTAAATACAGAAAAAATTTTAGTATCTTTTGAAAAAATTCTTAGTGGTATCTCAAAAGAGAGAATATTATTTTTCAATTATCATCCAGAAAGGAATTATTACTCGCATTTCGGAAATCAAAAAAGGTGGATATCATTATTTCAATATATAAATGCAAAGAATCGAATTGAAATTATGCCGACCTGGGATCATGTGTTTGCAATGAAAAGTTCGTCAGTCAAAGAAAATTATAATTCACTTTGGGCTTCAAATTTTGAGGAATTTATTGCGTCTTCTAATTTTAATGATACCAAATATTTGCTTATACAAGAAAATAGTTTAAATGAGTCGAAAATAATAAATAAACTCAGACAACAATTTAAATTGGTTGGAACAGTAGATATTAAAAAATTTAACTTGAACGAAGAAATTTCAAAAGGAAATTTTTATTTGTTTGATAAATCAAAAACAAAATGAAAATATCGGTTATTGGACTAGGAAAATTAGGCACATCAACAGCTTTTTTTTTAAGAAGCAAAGGATTGCATGTATCAGGTTATGATATTAATAAAGAAACTTGTAAACTTTTGGAAAAAAATAAAATATCTTTTTATGAAAAAAGTTTAGAAAAGTTACTTAAAAGATATAAAATTAAGGTACAATTTGATTTAAAAAAACTTATTCAGAATTCAGACACAAGTTATATTATTGTTCCTACGCCATCAAAAAAAGATGGGAGTTTTTCTTATAAATATGTAAAAGATGTTTTAAATTCAACTTTTCAAATTGTTAAAAATAAAAAGAAAATTCATAATATTATTTTAACAAGCACTGTCTCTCCCAAAACATGTGAAAGTTTAATTAGTTATTTTGAGAAAAAATATAATATCAGAGATGGCAAACATTTTAGATTTTTCTATAACCCTTATTTTATAGCTTTAGGTGATATAGTCGACAATTTAGATAATCCAGATTTCTTATTAGTAGGCTGTAAGAGTAAAAATAAATTATTTTATAGAAAACTCTTCAAAAAAATTTACTTCAAAAAAAAAATTCCTATTAAGTTCTTAAATATAACTGAGGCTGAAATAACAAAAATTTCAATAAACTGTTATATAACTATGAAAATATCATATACTAATACTATATCTTCTATTGCAGACAACATTAAATCAACAAAAATAAATACTGCAAAAATTCTTGACGTAATTGGATCTGATAAAAGAATAAATAAACAATATTTAAAATTAGGTACTATGTTTTCAGGTCCATGTTTTCCAAGGGATAATTTGGCTATGACAAATTTCATGTCAAAATTGAATTCCAACTCAGACATATTTAGATCTTCAAATGTAATAAATAATTATCAGTCTGACAGATATCTGAAACTGCTCAGTAAATATTCAAAAAACAAAAAAATTGGATTTTTGGGCCTTACCTATAAATCAGGTACAGATCTATTTACAGATTCTCCTGCTTTCTATTTATATCAAAGATTTAAATCAAAATTTAAAGTATTTCATGGTTATGACCCTTTTTTTAAGGATGAGATAATCGAACAAATAAACAACAAGTATAAAAAATTATTTGTTCAAAAAAACTATAAAAAATTTGTTTCAAGTTGTGATATTATTATTCTTTGTTATCAAGATCAAAAATTTAAAAAACTAAAAAATGAAAAAAATAAAATTATAGTTGATCCATGGAATTACTTAAAATCAGTATCAAAATCAAAATATATCAATATAGGTATTAGTTAAAAATGAAAAAAAAAATTGCTCTTATTACTGGTATTACAGGGCAAGATGGATCTTATTTAGCTGAATTATTATTATCAAAAAATTACATAGTTCATGGAATTAAACGAAGAACATCTATTATTAGAACTGATAGAGTTGATCATCTTTACAACCAAAAAAATTTTTTTTTACATCACGGAGATATGAATGATTTTTCCTCAATATCAAAAATTATTAACAATATAAATCCAGATGAAATTTATAATTTAGCAGCTCAATCTCATGTTCAAGTATCATTTGAACAACCTGAATATACATCAAGTGTTAATGCAATGGGTGCATTAAGATTATTAGAAGTTATAAAAATGCATAAAAAAAAAATTAAAATGTATCAAGCATCTACATCGGAAATGTTTGGAAAAACATATCAGAAATTTCAAAGTGAAAAATCAAAATTTTTACCTCAATCACCCTATGGAATAGCAAAATTATATGCTTATTGGATTTGTAAGAATTATAGAAAAAATTATAATATTTTCGTATCTAATGGAATATTATTTAATCATGAATCTCCTAGAAGAGGAGAAACTTTTGTAACAAAAAAAATTGCATCTGCTCTTGTCAGAATAAAATTGAAAAAACAAAATATGCTTGAAGTAGGTAACTTATATGCAAAAAGAGACTGGGGTCATGCAAGAGATTATGTTGAGGCTATGTGGAAAATGCTTCAGCAAAAATATCCTGACGATTATTGCATTTCAACTGGTGAAACATATACTGTTAAGCATTTTATAAATGAATGTTGTAAATTTCTCAAATTAAACATTAGATGGATTGGCAAGGGTGTTAAAGAAAAAGCAATTGATAAAAAATCAAATAAAATAATTATTAGAGTAAATAAAAAATATTTTAGACCAAGTGAGGTTGAATATTTGAGAGGCGATAATTCATACGCAAAGAAAAAATTAAAATGGAAGCCAAAGACAACTTTTAAAGAATTGGTAAAAGAAATGATTAATTTTGAATTAAAAAATAATGAATAAAAACGACAGAATATTTATCGCTGGTCACAATGGTATGGTTGGCTCAGCTTTTTATAGAGAGCTCGAAAGACAAGGTTATAATAATTTAGTTACAATAAATAGAAAAAAGCTTGATTTAAAAAATTATAAAAAATGTCAAAATTTTTTTAAAAAAAAAAAATTAGATATTGTTATTTTAGCTGCCGCTGTTGTTGGTGGTATCCATGCTAATAATAAGCAGCCAGTTAAATTTATTTTAGATAATCTAAGAATACAAAATAATATTATTGAACTTTCTAATGAATATAAAATAAAAAAACTTCTGTTTGTTGGAAGTTCATGTATATACCCCAATACATTAAATAGAAAAATTAAAGAGGAAGATATGCTATCTTCTTATTTAGAGAAAACAAATGAGCCCTATGCAGTAGCAAAAATATCAGGTCTTAAATTGTGTGAATCATTTAATAGAGAACTCAACACAGATTTTAGATCTGTTATACCTTGTAATTTGTATGGGCCAAATGATAATTATAACTTAAGTGAGGGGCATGTATTTGCTGCTTTAATAAAAAAATTTTATTTAATAAAAAAAAGAAAACAAAATACTTTAACTTTATGGGGATCTGGAAAACCCAAGAGAGAATTTATGCATGTTGATGACATGGCAAAGGCATCAATTAAAATATTAAAACTATCAAAAAAAAAATATAATCAATATACTGAACCTCAAACATCACATATAAATGTTGGATCAGGAAACGATATTACAATATTAAATCTGGCTAAGAAAATTGCGAAAGCTTATCAAATAAAAAAAATTAATATCATCTTTGATAAGTCAAAACCTGACGGAACAAAACGCAAGTTAATGGACATATATAAGCTTAAAAAAAGTACAAAATTTAAGCCTACCTTCAACATAGATAAAGGAATTTCTCATACAATAAGTTCATTTATTAATGAGAATGAAAACAAATAAAATTTCAATAATTACTGTAGTTTTTAATGATTTTGAAAATATATCAAAAACTTTAGAGTCAGTAAAAAAACAAAAAGAAAATTTTAATATTGAGTATATAGTCGTTGATGGGAATTCGGATGATGGAACAAAAGAATTCCTATATGAAAAAAGAAACATTATAGATATTTTAATTTCTGAAAAGGATGATGGTATTTATGATGCAATTAATAAAGGAATAAAAATTGCAACTGGTGAAGTTGTTGCTTTATTGCACTCTGGGGACGTTTATTCGAACACCTTTGCAATATCTGATATTGCAAATTTATTTAATACAAAAAAATGCAATATTATTTATTCAGACTGTATTATTTATGACTATTTAAAAAACAAGATATATCGATATTATTTTTCTAAATTTTTTTCTAAAAAGTTAATGTTGCTTGGATGGATGCCACCACATCCAGGTTGTTTTATTGAAAGACAATTATTTAAAAATAAGCTT
>MDTE01148581.1_pt1 | contig 12075 bp, 14 predicted proteins | sample 811231 | NCBI WGS metagenome assembly MDTE01 (sample SAMN05326651, study PRJNA326480) | marine metagenome | isolation source: seawater | place: Indian Ocean: Red Sea | collected 2010
AGTGACCGTGCTTTTGAGGGTAACCAATTTGAAAAACAACAAGAACTTTACAATGATGTAGAAGCATATGTTAGAGGAGCGGTGTTTCCAACGGTTTCTTATCGTAATATTGGAAGAACTACCTCAGGGCATGAATGGAAGCCCGGAGATTTGGTTAACGTTAGCCGTCCCGGAAAACAAGGAGGCGGTTTGGCATTAGGTCACATCCGTCGAGTTTACCCTTCTGAAGTAATGGTTGAATGGCCAGCAGATAAATTGCATCAAACTCCTTGGACTACTCATGAGGACAAGGATGAACTTATCTTTGTAAAGCATGACCCTGAGTGGCTTGCGTTAAGAGAAAGAGGCATTAATTTGCACCCAGCAACGTTCCGTGCAGAAGCAAGTAAAGAAGGCTCGAAATTAGCCGGTGGTGCGGAACGACCTGTTCCCGGATTAGGCCATCCATACAGTAGCCTTACTGAAGAAGGATACATTTTAGAACACTACATTGAGTCCAGAATGTTTGGACCCAAACCTGCATGGGCACAACAATTACAATTCGATAATGTAGAGCCTTTCAATCCTCTCAAAGAAGAACACGACGTTTGGACGGAACATGATAAAATTATGAAAGGTATATTCAAAGAATTAGATTCCAACCCATTTACGAAAGGTCATCGGTCAAAATATAATCTAAAACTGGACGACTTGTGAACATAGGTAACTTTAAGTAGTCGAGCCGGTGATAAATGAACATGGACAAGCGAACGCTTACTACTGGTGTCGTATTAGGTGCGGTTCTTTTCGCAATAGATTCTAAGACGAATCTCTTTAGCAACATTAAATCTACTGTCTTCGGTGCTGATGGGGTTACACCCGCAATGGCTGAAGCAGTTCAGGTTGAGAGAAGTGGAATCACAGCAGACGTAGTTCCAGTTTCACAACAGCAAGCATTTATGGGATACCGTTTCCTTGACCTCGCAGGAACTAACACAGTTGTTAACGTAAGGCCATTCGGACCCGGTGTCGCAGATGAACAATTTGTTTACGCTAACCCATGGGACGCTGGTTACTCTGACGCTGAATTAATTGCAGCAGAGAATTATAACGCGTTTGCCGCAGAAGGTTCTCCTGCTCCCGGGCAGATTCCAATTAATGAAGACCCGACCGGTAACCAACTTCAAGCATCACATCATCCAGTTTCCTTAGACCCAGCAGCAATGCGTGGTGTCTATTATGATGGACGAATGCCAGCCCCACTATTACCTCCAGAAGTTAATACAGATATGGCTTACGCAGTTACTCCATTCAATGCACCTTTCGTTACCCCACCTTCTGAATACATTGGGGCTAACCGATTTGGTGACCTAACAATCAATTCAGATTCCGATGCACTTAATGGAAGATTTGGACAACCGTCCTTAGAACCAGAGGTTGATGCATCCTATATGGCGACCAGTGTTGGCAGTGGATATCTCAACGGAGATGCCGCTGGAATGGGTACGACGATGCCTTTAAGTAGTTGGAGAGCCGGATATCAACTCAGCAGAATTAGCGATACAGAAGTAAAAGCAATTCCATTTAGTGGCGGTTATGAATTATATTTGAGGAGAGTGTGATTATGAGCAACAAGTGTTTAGTAACCAGTGAAGATTACTGGGGAAAGAACGAAGATATGACTGCCCCTATCCTACCCAACGGTCTTTACAAGATGTGGTGGGTAGTAAAAGAAAATGATTTCGGTGGACTTGATGACGAAGCAAAGTCACAACATTACCGATGCGCACTTTATTATGAAATCGGAAAGAAAGATAATCACGGTTTCAGACCATCCGCCCTTAACGGCGACAGTAGCGGTGTTGAAGTAGAACTTGAATACGCTGCACCGGGTGACGTTCAGTATGCAGTTGCATCTCCGCGTGCATATGCAACAGGACAAGACCCAACCATGAATGCCTTCAATAGAGATTGGGGCAGTTACATGAATATGCTTCAGGCTCCACCAAAGGCTAAAACAATGAGTGAGATTGTTTCAGATTTGACTTCGGTCCTAAAAGACCCAGCCAATATGATGAATCCCTCAAATTATGGTAAATATGGTGGATTAGGACAGTTTACAGTGAAGGAGATTGTTATGACGGACGACGTAGATAAAATAACAGAGGCTTTAGAAAGCCTACAAAGCATGAACGCTGAAGAAGGCACACACGCTTTCGCAGCAGAGAACGACGATATAATGAATGTGGTAACCGAACCGGGCACAGAAGATGGCGTACAAGGCCAAAACTCTGCTCCCGATTCCGGCCATGGCGTGACTGAAGCATTCGGTCGCTCCACAGCCCCTGTTGAAGGAACACTACTACATGCAGAAGAGAGTTTATTGGATATAGAAGCCAATGAAGCACTTGCCGATTACGAGGGTCCAGATTCGTCCGTTATGGATTCCGCAGGCGGTTCAGGTCGTGGAGTTACTTTCAATCTTGGTGCAGAAGAAGATGCATCCGAACTTGCCGACGCAGTTGTCGGTGAAGAGCGCGCTGTTGGCGATGCAAATCCAGAGACAATTCCAGAAACTGCTCCAGAAGCAGCAGCAATTGTTGATGAAGAAGCCGGTGATGTCGTAGGAACTATGGCTATTGGCGCAGGCGACACCCATGGTGGTGGCGAGAGCGTTGGTGCAGTTATGGATTACGACCCAACTGCTGCAGACCACGGTGGTCCGGCAGATGACCCATCCGCTTCCCAGTGGATGCCTCGTGATGAAGGTGTCGTTACTGGAGAAATGTTTGGTGCACAAGAAGATGACCAATATGATTTCGGTGATAATGCAAGCGATGAGCAATACTGGCCAGTCGGTGACGGTCATGTTATCGGTTCAATCACATCCACAAGTCAATATGACCCATTCTATCGTGCAGAAGGAGAATTGGATTTGCCCGTTGTCGGTCAAGTTCACACCAAAGACCTCTTAATTGGTGGTATCATTGGTGCATTCATCCTTCCGATGATGGCTAATTGGTTCAGCAAGGAGTAGATTAATATGGTAGGCCCAGTACAAAGAGATAATAAAACACGCGCATGGACACTTTTTGGTTCCGAAGGAGCAAATGGTGGTCCAGAGACAGACCCAACCCTTGATACTTACTCAGGTGCAGACGCAGTTGAAGATGATACTGCGGGCGAACCTGAAGGAACATCAGAAGAAGTTGGAACAGGTAGCGAAACTGAAACTGAAACAGAAACTGAAGCAGACCAAGAAACCGGAACTAACGGAACAGATGCAGATGGTGACGCAGGCACAGAGCCTTCTACTACCACTACTTCAAAGAAGAAAGGATTCAGTATGCCTAAGATGGGAATCATGGGTAAGCAAGTCGGAGTCGGCGCACTACTATTGGGTGCTGGTATGGCATGGTGGTTCATTGGTCGAGGACGCAGAAGTGCAGCCAAAGCCGAAGAAGGACACTGGAACTTTGATGAAAATGTTCAAGATGCACCTGTAAACGCAGACAATTTCGAGACTGCAACTCACAACCCTAATGATTATGCACCCCACACCCCACTAACTTACGACCCAGAAGGCAAACCTTTTGAGTCCGAACACCACAAAGGTCAAGGATATGATGACGAACAAGACGAATCTCTTGGTGAAAGAGACGGCAAGAAGTCACAATCCTTCAAAGACCGTCGTGATGAAGCCGGTGGAGAAGATAAAGCCATGAGCAAAGAACACCGTAAGTATGACGATGTTGAAGCCATGGATGCAAAAGATGCTGAGTTTTCAGAATCCCAGCGTGAAAAGTTGGCTAAGAAAGGTCTTGCACTCCCAGATGGTTCATTCCCAATCCGCAACAAGCAGGATTTGAAGAATGCAATCAGCACTTACGGTCTTGCGAAGAACAAGGGTCGAGCAAAGTCATGGATTAAGAAGCGTGCAAAGCAACTTAATGCAACTGATATGCTCCCTGCTAAGTGGCGCAAGTCTTGATTACTTACATACGCGTGCGCGCGTAGTTAGTATTAAGTAGGATAAAGAGTTATCGGCAAGTATGAGCGATAGTTGGACTCCACCCGAATCTCACAGTATTGAGATTGATTGGGCATTCAAAGTATGGTATAATCCTGATGAAGGAACACAACCTGAAGAAACCTTTGCTGGTTATGGATGGACCGGTGTCGTTTACGTTGATAAGGATGGATTAACTCATCCTGTTGTCTATGAAGGAGTTTTTAATGTGGGCGATTTAGACCCACGAGAAACTACACCATTTGCAGACGATAATACTCATCAAATTAGTGCAATGTGGAGCCGTCCTTCGCATGATGAAGGAGAACGGATTGCGATTCTCCAATGGGAAGGAGAAAGTAAACTCAGTCGTTTTGCTACACCTACCCATCCTTTCTTATCATCTTGTCTAAAACATATCTTAGAAGGTATTAACCGTGGTATTCCTCCGAACCAATGGTTTCAAGAAGACCAAGTATATTTGGTTAAGGCAGCAGAAGATTGGGAAAATGTGCCAGAAGATTGGACTATCATATTCAATCCCTATGAATAATCATCTTTAAGTAGTAGCACGGGCAAAGTTACTGCATGGCTGACGACGGTCTATCAGACACTCTTCAAGAATTGAGGGCAGATTTGATATCACAGCACGCTGAAGAGGGTGAAGTTCAATCACCACCTGAAGGTAATGATGCTCCGGCAACAGAAACTCCTCCAGAATCAGAAGCCCCTGCTCAAGAACCAGAACCTGCTCCTCCTATGGATACAGACCCAGTAGATGTTGCCACTCCAGAAGTTACTGAAGAGGCGCAAACTGAAGAAGTTCCAGTTCCAGAAGAACCACAAGCACTCCCACATCAATATGTTCCACCACCTCCACCAGAGATGGTTGACGGAACAGGTCCACCCACATTCCCTATGCGTGCAGAAAATACTTGGGTTACTGCCCAATCTATTGATGTAGCATCTATGCCTCTTGCAGATTTCGAATTATTCTTGTTCCCAGAGATGGGACACAGTGGATATGAAGCAGGACAAAGAACTCTTGCACGTGTAATGGCTAACTTAGCATCCGCTGGTTACTATCCAGAACCATGGCAAGCACAAGTTGCTGCAAGTTTGTGGGCAAGAAAGACTTACAAAAACACTGATGTAGATATGACTCGAAAGATTTTAGAGCGAGCACCTGCTGCTGAGATTCAAGGTTTGATGCCTAAAACACATTCGGCTGCTGCCGAAATGTTCCAAGCAGAAGAACCTGAACCTTCAAAGTGGCAGATGATGGACAAGGGAACGGCCGTTGTAGGCGGAATAACGTTACTTGCCGTAACAATACCCTTTTTAATTGGGAGGAATAAATGATGGCTAACACAGGAGCATTGATTGGAATATTGGTTATTGGCGGGGCTGGAATGGCTTACGCTATCAGTAAACAGAAGAAGACGACAACATTACCACCACCCGGAGGAGTACATTATACTCCACCTACTAATGGTGGCTCTGGCGCAGGAGATGGTGGAGAAGATACTGATGACGACACTACTACTTCTGATGATAATGGCACTGATGATACGGAAGATGATTGGACTGGATATGGTGATGAGACTGATTATATTGTCCCTACTGCCAGTTACCTTACAGAATGTGAAGCCCTCTGGGATAATGATGGTAACCGTAAACAAAATGAATGGCGACTTATCATGACTGGAGAAAAGAAACATGACCAAGCAGGAACTGCAGATATCGAAGGCTATAAGTTCCGAGTTTATACCGACAAAGAAACATATTTCCCCGGAGAAACAGTTACTATCTTAGTAAAGAAGCAAATATTTGATACCACAGGAAGTGACCATTGGCAAAGTTGGATTAATGCAGGCACAGACCACGGAGAAGATTTGCGTCAACGTCTTAAGGTTATGAATACTACTCTCGATACACAACTTACGGATACCGGATGGGGTAGTTCGGATGCCACTCGCACCGGTCACAATATTGCTAACCTTACGGGTTTAACTTCTGATATTACAAAAGATGTGGCCAGCAGTTCAGATGTGAAGAGCAAGTGGGGTATCAATTATTTCCAAATCCAACTTCCCTCAACTAATGCAGAAGCCGTAGGTGCATATTCTGTTCTCTTTGGTATGGATGCGGAACACCGACCTTCTTATGAGAAAACTAAAGATAATGCTTTCAAGGTCGCACCAAGTGAGTGTTCTTCTCCTCCACCGGCCGATGCAGCAGCAGAAGGCGTGGACCAGATGCGTTTAGAATACACTCCAGACATCCATATTCTTCCAATCACATCGATTAATAGTTGGCAGACACATTTTTAGGGAGCAAGGTAACTTTAAGTAGTTGAACGGATAAGGTGTAGATACATGAATCTCGACTTGGCTATCACAAACACGCTCAAGCGGAATCCTATGGAGAACGCAATGCACGGCGTTATGAGTAACTTTGGTGCTCAATACGAATTGAATGCATATCCAACTGTGGCGAAAAATGCAGAGGACTTTATTCCAGTAACTGTTGGTGTAGGTTCACCTTCATCTATGGTTCGTCCTTCTGTTCCCGGAGTTACTATCGCAGATGCTCCACTTAATGCTTACCAAACAGAGATTCCCGGTTACAGACTTGTATTTAGTCCAAGCGGAACTTCTAAGGTTACTGGTGCATCCACTAAAAACATTTGGTGTTTGTATCGATTACAAGAAAACAGTCCGGGATTCTGGGCTCGTCTTATGGGTAACGGAGAAACAACATGGACAGAAGTAGTCGTTGCTGAGAAGAGCGGTGCTCGTTCTTCATGGAGAATGATTAACACTATTAACGCTCTACCTAATATGGAAGCAGCAGTAAAACAAGAACTTACTTCCTCTATTGGTGCACACATGAATCAAGGCGTAGTTCCAGTTCAAGAGATTTCAATTGATATGGATGCTTCCCAAGTTTACAGTGAAGTTCCAGATGCTGCATTGATTTATGGCCTACAAACTGATGAGGGCGATATTACCGGTAGCCAACCTATGGCCGCTGAGAGTTTCGGAAGCACAGGTGCAATGGAACTCGGTATGGCTCCCACATATAATGGCGTAAAGGTGCAGCGAAATAATACTTTCATGGGAGATACCATGATTACAACTCCACTAAGTCGTGCTCAAGCAGGCATGATTCGCACTCCATTGGGAGACCCAGTAGGTGTTCATACGGCACCACCTACAAAAATGATGAGTCATAAACAGATTCGTAACAGCCGTAGTCTTTAAGTAGTTGAAACGCGAGGTAATAAACATGGAAACTCCAGAAGTCGTCGACGAATACATAGATGATGTAACATCCCCGACAGTTCTATACACTGTTGTTGGTGTTGCTGGAGCAAGTGTTTTGGCAACAGCGTTCGCTTTTATTCCATTCGATGTGCTACCATTGGGTAACGTTATCCGCACTGGTGCACTACTTGGATTGGGTGCATATGTTATCAACTGGGGACAAGACCAGTTCAACCCCGGTTATGAGTCAATGGCTAACGTAGCAGGTGGACTATTGTTCACAGCAGGTTTCGTTACCGCAGTTGCTTCAACTACTGCATGGGCAGGCATCCAAATCCCCGGTATGAGCAAACTACAAGAATTACTTTCCCCAAGTGCATCACTTGGTGCTGAAGGACTTGGTGGTGGCGCAATGGCAGGCGGAACAGGTATCATGTCTGGAATTGATGACGAAGTTAACACACTCCCACAACAAGGGTCTGGCCGAGTTATCGGACAAGCAACTCTTACAATGAGCACTTCTGATATTAAGAATGCAGAAGAATATGAGTGGGATTTTATTCCAATGACTGAAGATATGGCTAACCGCTACCCAGCAAGCGACATGATTGCGTCTGTTCAGGAGCAAGCCCCTCTCGGTCACGGTGTAACACAGAACTTTGGTGCAGAAACTTCTAACAGCACTGAAGCAATTACACCCGGTATCGATATGGATGGAGCACATTCATCCACAGATACTATGGGTTGGAGCAAGATGGACCCTTTCCAAACAGGACAGAACCCATTCGTTGAGTCAATCCACCCAACAACCCCTTCCTATCAGCCACCTGTATGGTATGCTGAGGACGAGCCAACTATGGAACAACCGGCTTACCCAACCCCAACTCCTGAAGTTGGTGGAGTTCAGGACGTTTGGACAACATACATCCGACCTTCACACACACTTGGAAGCGCACACCCTTCCGGACACGGAGTTCAAGAGTGGTTCGGTGCTGAACAATCCATGACTACTTATCTTGGAAGACATATGGCTGCAGCAGAAGGCTCTGGCCACGTAATAGGACAGTGATTAAAATGATGGATACAATTAGAGGATTGATTTTGAACGAATACACAGTAGGTGGAAGCCTTCTTTTGGCAGGTTTTGCAGTTGCTTTCGGCAAAGAATGGGGATTCATGAATATGTCCCTTGGTCCAGTATCAGTTAGAACTCTTGTAGGACTTGTTCCACTAATCGTTGGTGCAAGTGTGCTACTTCACGCAGTCCGCCACCAGAATATCCCAGTGGTTTCTGATGTTGCAGGCTACGGTGAACAAATTGTAGGCATGGTTTCGGGCCCAATCGAAGCAGAACTTTGAGGCGATTAAAGATGCGCGAACTTTTATACGGTATTTCTTTCCTTACAGTCGGTGCTTTGGGTATCGGTCTCGGTGGCGGTGCTATCGGTGACTGGGTTATGGCCCCACTAACAACAGTTATGGGTTACGAAGTTACACCTTTCCGCATCATGAGCGTTATTCCTTTCCTTGTTGGAGCAGGAATTGTTCTATCTGAGATTAGTGGAGCAAACGTTCCAGTAGTTTCCGATGCAGCAGGTATGCTCGAAGACATAAACCCAATCTACTGATGGTAAACATCAAGTAGTTGATTAACCCATTTACATCTATGGGCGTCCAGAAGAAGTATACCGGTGCACGTGCAGGTATTCCTGTAACTGATTGGCAATTACTTCAGCGCGCTTACATTATTATTGCTAAGAGATGGGGTATTTATCAAGGTAAATCCCATATGCCTTACAATGATACAGAGATTTTTCACTTCAATAGGGGAACCAAACGGTATCGGCTAACTCATTATCCTAATTCATGGTCCGGAAGTTGGCAAAATAAAGTTATTTCTATGACGGAAGGACCCAATGAAGCCTATCCTCAGCGTAGAGAACGTTCAGAGTTCTTTGCCGCAGGTGAATATAATTACGCAGCACCATGGTTAACATGGTTTATGCGCATCACCATTGCTCATGAAGCCGATGGCGATAGTTTGTATTTGGCCGCGCACATGTATACTGATAAGGAAGTAGAAAGTTTCCTCAAAAGTAAGGGATTTTTTGAAGTATATGGAAACGATGATGTCCGTATCGAAACTAAACGATGGTTACCAAGAGATTATGCGGAACAGACTGCCACAACGGAACTTGAAAGGGTTCGTATAATGGATGAAGATGAGTTAATGGAGGTAATTAGTGAGGACGTTCAAGAATACGATGATACAGGAGTTACGTATTTTACATTACAAGAAATAGGACCGGCACTTATCAATCCCTCTATTATCAATTGGCCCATTAGTAATGAGATTGGAGGACCCTATACAGAATACACCCCGAGGTTCCTCGATACATATAATCTATAACGCGCACGCGTAAGGAGGGTCAAAAACCGCAACCTTTAAGTAGTCAAAAATACTACACTAATACATCGGCGAACACTTTGCCGTAGAAAAAATAGGAGAATGAAAAATATGGCAATGAGAAGTCAAGTATATGAATGGGCAAACCTCACCAGTTCAGGTACAAGTCAGATTCGACGTTCAGCCGCAAGTTACCCAGTGACTGTTGCTGCAAACCGCGAATACGACCTGTTCATCGGTGGGATTGGTAATAACATCACCAAGCCGGCAGAAACGACAGCAACACAATTCGTGGTAATCGAAGATATCGCATGTTCACCAAACCTGAACAGCAATGTCCAGATTCGAATCAACACCACTGATTACTTCCAGAACCCTGACGTTACCAACATGTTTGGTATCCCCGGTCTGGCAAGTCCTTACCCTCGTGGTGCTGCAAGCGGTCTAAACGACGAAGTAGCAACTGGTTCAACAGTAACAAACCAGCAAAACATCTTGAAGTCGTTCGATTTGTACCCTGACGTTTACGTCCTACCGGGTCAAGTTTGGCAGATTCTTTTCACAACTCGTGATGGTACAGAGTCCTCAAACGGAACAACTGAAGTTTTGGCTGCATTCGTGAAGTACACTCTTTATGACGGTCCAGACGCACTTATCGCAAACAAGTTGCTCGAACTTGGTGTGACTATCAACCCAAACAACGTGGATTGGTACAAGCGCAGCCTAATTGAGCAGCAACAGCGTGCATCAGTCGCAGCATCTGCTGCAGCAGCAAATGGAGGTCAAGCCTAATCGGGTTACCCGACAGGAGACAATAATAGGAGATGAAAAATATGGCAATGAGAAGTCAAGTATATGAATGGGACGCCACTAACTATGGCGCAGACACAGTCGCAACAGTCACCAACCAAAGTCAGCAATTCAGCATTTTCGTTGGCGGCGTTGGAAACAACATCACCAAGCCTGCAGAGACCACAGCAACAGAGTTCGTGGTTATTGAGGATATCGCTACCACAGCAACAGATTTCCTACACGCAGGATTCGCTGGTTCATACCGTGGTCTTTACGGTAGTGCTGGTGCAGGTGCAACCTTTGGAATCGTAGGACCTCGTTCCTACGTTCAGGTTCGTATCAACACAACCGATTACTTCCTCGACCCGGACAATGTCCCAAGCGATGGAATCCCCGGTTCAGCGAGCCCTTACCCACGTGAAATCAACTACCAACCTTCCTTCAACCTTTACCCAGACGTTTACGTCCTACCGGGTCAAGTTTGGGACGTTCTGGTAACTTACTACAACTGTGGTGGTTTCGCAGCAGGTACAAACGGTAACATCGCTTCCAACGAACTGATGGCATTCTGCAAGTACACACTCTACGACGGCCCTGATGCTCTAATCGCTAACAAACTGTTGGAGATGGGAATCAGCATCAACCCGGGTAACGTTGACTGGTACAAGCGCAGTCTGTTGTCTGCTCAGTAAGTCGATTAGACTCACACTGGTGGTAACCCCGCTCGATAGGCATAGCCGTAAGGCTGTCTGTCGAGTAGGGTCCATTAGCAGCGATTCGGACGGTTTGCATTACCTTTAAGTAGATGTGTGGAGTAGATTACTCCATGGCAGTTCGCTTTCAGGTTTACGAGTGGGCTAACCTTGCTCCTCCCGGTCAAGTTGTATCTTTGATTGGGCGACAAGCAGGTGATGTTCCAGTTGCAGTTCCCGCAAATCGGCAGATTGATATCTTTGCTGGTGGCTTAGGAGTTAACCAAACGGTTGTTGCTTCTACCAATGAGGTTCAATTCGTCGTTATCGAGGAGTTTGGATGCAGTCCTTACCTGAATAGTTTCATTCAGATACGAGTAGGCACTACGGATTACTTTGAGAATCCCGATGGAGAAGTCAATTATGGTGTGTCCGGTAGGGCAATGCCATACCCACGGGGAGGTTCTACTCAATATGGGACACCCGGAGTTCCCGACCCACAAGGTATTCGCGTTCTGAAATCGTTCAATTTGGACCCACATGTGTATATTCCACCCGGTCTAACATACCAAGTTTTGTATACCAGTCGTGACGGCACCAGTGGAACACCAGAAGTAGTATTAGCATTCATTAAGTATATGCTTTATGACGGAGCGGACTCCCTAATCGCATTACGGTTACTCAAAATGGGGCTTGGTGTAACGGTTGAGAACGTTGATTGGTATAAAAGACTCCTTTTAGAGAGTGAACTATCACTACGACAAAGAGTATCACCAGTTGACCCCGAAGATGCCCCTGAGAAGGTTTAAGTACAGTAACGAACTACCATCAGTCATGGTAGCATTTGATGTTATTATCCCTATTTACCAAATACACCCTACCATTTTACGTGAGTGTTTAGAGAGTGTATTCACCCAAGAACATGAA
>MDTE01180033.1_pt1 | contig 12075 bp, 8 predicted proteins | sample 811231 | NCBI WGS metagenome assembly MDTE01 (sample SAMN05326651, study PRJNA326480) | marine metagenome | isolation source: seawater | place: Indian Ocean: Red Sea | collected 2010
CCCAAGCCACCGCCCGTAGTGCCGCCCAGCCCACCCGTGACACCCAAGCCCAAGCCAGTAGCCGTGAAACAGCCTGTTGTCCCCGAGCCGCCCCCCCCCGTAAAACCCATCACGCCACCCAAGCCCATTGCCGCGGCAAAACCCAATCCCGTACCCAAGCCGCCCGCCCCGGTCGTGGTCAGGACACCTGAGCCACCGGAATTCACCGAGACCCTGCCCAAGTTGCCCAGTATCTCCCGCTATAACTATCGCGACCTCAAACTGCCCAAGGCCGGCAACCGCCCGGAGGCCAACAAGCATTTCAAAAAAGGACTCTACGCCCACAAGCTCAACCGCATGGAGGAGGCCATGTCCCACTACCGTGCCTCTCTCAAGGCGGATCCCGCCTATCAACAGGCCCACGCAAATCTCGCCTTGGCCGCGCACCAGTCCGGCAACATGCCGGAGGCACTGCAAGCCTATGAAATGGCCCTAAACATCAACCCACTTTCCCTCGACAGCCGCTACCACTTTGCCCTTGCCCTCAACAAGGCCGGTTACCACATCGACGCCGCCAACGAGCTGAACCGGTTATTGAAGGACTACCCCAATCTCCTGCGCGGCCATCTCCTAATGGCGAACCTGTTTGACAAGCACTTGGAGCAGCCGCGCCGCGCGCGCACGCATTACTCCAAGGTGATCCAGTTGAATCCATCCCACTCCGAGGCCCCCGGCATTCGCCAGTGGCTCAGCGAGCATCCCTGACCCCGCGACCATGGCGGGGCTGATTTCCCAGGAGACCCTCGAGCGGGTCCGCGCGGCAAGTGACATCGTGGAGGTCATTGGCAGCTACTTCCCTCTCAAGCGCGCGGGCGCCAACTTCACCGCCCTTTGTCCATTCCACAAGGAAAAGACCCCCAGCTTCAATGTCCATCCTGGCAAGCAGATATTCCATTGTTTCGGATGCCACAAGGGAGGCGACGTGTTCGCGTTCGTGCGGGAATATGAAAATATTGGATTTGTGGATGCGGTTAAACGACTGGCTGAGCGAGCCAGCATTCCACTGGAAATTGAGCAGTCCCCGGAGCAGGCAAAGCGGCGCGCGCTTCAGGATTCCTTGCGATCCATTCACGAGCAGATTGCCCGCCGCTGGCACGCCGCGCTTTTAAACGAGGCCGGGGCCGAGGGCGCGCGCGGGTACTTGAAGCAACGCGGACTAAATAAGGATGACGTGAAGCAATTTCGCCTGGGCTACGCGCCGGATGATTGGGTGGACACGGTGAACTGGGCCCGGTCAAAGAATCACTCGGCGGAAATGATGGAACAATCCGGACTCGTGCTGCGAAAGGAGGGTAGTGACCGGCGTTATGGGAGGTTTCGTGGCCGGCTGATGTTTCCTGTCTGCGATGAGCAGGGGCGGGTGATTGGCTTTAGCGGCCGCGTTCTGGATCCGGAAGCCAAGGGTGCGAAATACGTCAACTCCCCGGAGACCCCGCTGTTCCAAAAAGGCCGGGTTATCTATGGGCTGGACCAAGCCAAGCGGCCCATGCTTGATGCCCAGCAGGCACTACTGTGCGAGGGTCAACTCGATGTGATTTCCTGTCATCGCGCGGGTGTCCGGAACGCCGTGGCACCGCAGGGCACGGCATTGACCACGGACCAGTGCCGGCTGCTGCGACGATACGCGGAGGAAGTGTTGCTTTGTTTTGACTCGGATGCCGCGGGACAAGCAGCGGTGGCCCGGTCGCTCGATGCGCTGCTGGAGGCTGGCTTGGCGGTGCGTGTGATGACCATCCCCGCGCCGCATGATCCGGACAGTTATATACAAGAGCATGGTGTGGAGGCGTTCCGCGCGCGCATGGAGCAGGCCGAGGGATTTTTTGATTTTTACCTGAAACAACTTTGCCGGGAAAACGACACTGGCACGGACCGGGGGCGCCGGGCGGTCTTGCGCGCCATGGGCGAAGCAGCGCGCAAGGCCAATGACGAGGTGATGCTGGACCGTTGTGCGCAACAAACGGCCCTGGCACTTCAGGTGTCAGCGGAGGCCGTGCGGACGGAGTTTGGCAAGTTGAAGGTGCGCGTGCAGACTGCACCAGCCAATGCTCTGGAAGTGTCCCCACTTGAACCCATGACGAGGCCGGACGCGCATGAATTCTGGCTTTTGTGTCTTGCGTTTTCGGAGGGGACAGAAGCGGGGTGGCTTTCCGGACGGCTGGAATTGGAATGGATCGCGCATGCAGGTGTGCGGGAAATTGTGGGCCACCGTTTGGCTAACGGACAATCGGGTGCGGCACTGGTGAACACGCTGGATAGCCCACTGGCGGGACTTTTGACAGAAGCCCTAGCGGACCGGCGACCGGTGAAGGATGCGCCGACCGAGTTGGCCGGGTTGATCCGCAAACTGCGCGACCGCCATATCGACAGGCAATTGGCCCGGTTGACCCGCCAATTGGCCGTGCCTGGGCTCACGGCGGAAGATCAGGCCCGGCTGATGGGCGAGCGGCGGGACTGGCAACGGCGCAAGGAGGAGCCAGTGGCTTCATAATCGATTGCGCTTGTCCGGTCGGTCGGGCGCGTTAAACTCAAGGCCGTGTCATTGGTCATCATATTACTCGTTGCGGGGGCAATCCTGCTGGCGGTAGAGACATTTCTTCCCGGCTTGATCGTTGGCCTTTGCGGACTGGCCTGTTGGGCCGCGGCCGTGGTGGTGGCTTATGCCAAGACCCCCTACGGGCACTGGGTGCTCTTGTTCGTGATTGCAGGAGGCGGTATTGGAACAATTCTTTGGTTTCGGTATTTTCCCCAATCGCGTTACGCGCAGTCCCTGATGCTGGATGACACCATTGGCGGGGAAGCGGAGGCGGATCTTTCGTTGCTCAACAAACAGGGTGTGGCCCGCAGTGACTTGAGGCCGTCGGGAGTGGTTTCTATTGACGGTCGCCGAGTCGACGTGGTGACGGAAGGTGGCCTTATTGAGGCGGGAACGGAAGTGAAAGTTGTGAAAGTGACCGGCTTGCGGGTGGTGGTGCGGGCGGTAGCCTGATTATGATTTGTCTGGCGCCGAGACGGCGTTGGGATTACAAGACAGAAAATTCAACGGAATAAAATATGATACTAGCCAACAGCATTCAATTTGCCCTTGTAGCCGTCTTGCTCGTGGTCGCCCTGGTGGTGATCGTGATCGTTTGGAATTTTTTCAGCGCTTGGTTGCGAGCGATGTTTTCCAAGGCGCCAGTCACCTTTACCACGTTGATTGCCCTTCGCTTGCGGCGTGTGCCCGTGGGTTTGGTGGTGGATCAGCGGATCACAGCCGTCAAGGCGGGCATACCATTGGAGGCCGACCAGCTCTCGACCCATTACTTGGCCAATGGAGATATCTCGATGGTGGTGGCAGCGCTGATTGCGGCGCAAAAGGCGGGTATTGAACTGAACTTTGATCAGGCCTGTGCGATTGACTTGGCGACACGTCAAACGGACAAAAACGTGCTGGACGCCGTGATGACCTCGGTCAACCCGCGGGTGATTGACTGCCCCGCACCTGGTGGGGCCACGCGGCAGACAATTGATGCCGTGGCGAAGGATGGCATCCAGTTGCGCGCGCGCGGGCGGGTAACCGTGCGGACGGCACTGGATCGTTTCGTGGGCGGCGCGACAGAGGAAACGATCATCGCGCGAGTGGGCGAAGGCATCGTGACCACCATTGGTTCGGCGGACACCTACAAGGACGTGCTGGAAAATCCGGACCAAATCTCGACCATGGTTTTGACCAAGGGGCTGGACTCAGGGACAGCTTTCGAAATCCTGTCGGTGGACATTGCAGACGTGGATGTGGGCGAGAATGTCGGTGCCAAGTTGCAAGCCGAGCAGGCGGAATCGAACAAACTGGTGGCACAAGCTCAGGCTGAGGTTCGGCGCGCGGCGGCGGTGGCCACAGAACAGGAAATGAAAGCGCGCGTACATGAGATGCGGGCCCGGGTGGTGGAGGCTGAGGCGCAGGTACCACTGGCCATGGCCGAGGCGTTCCGCAACGGCAATCTTGGCGTGATGGATTATCTCCGCATGAAGAACTTACAAGCTGACACGGGGATGCGCACGAGCATCGGTGGTGCCGGTGATGAGGCTGAAACCACATCCGGAAAGGAGTAAATGACGGCTTGGCTGGACAGCCTGACCCCGTGGACCACGGGTATGGTGGCGGCTTTTGATGACTGGGGGATTCTCATTTTCCTCATCGTTGCCATTCTCTCAAACTTCTTTGGCAAAAAGGAGGAGGATGAGGAACTGGAGGTGCTTCCGAAGGAAGGGGCGCATGAGTTTCCTTGTGACCAGTGTGGGCGCAGTTTCCAGACTCCCGAGGCGCTTCACCAGCACCAGAAGGCCAAGCACGGTCACGCTCCAGTGCCCGTGGGCCAGCGGCAAGCAACCAGTTTGGAGGCGGAATTACAGAGGCTACTTTCCGGAGGTACGGCACCGTCTCATGAAATTCCACCGCCTTTGGAGGAGCCGAAGCCGCCGGTTGTCACGCCGCCTCCGGTTTTAAAACCGAAGAAACCGAAGAGAAAACCCAAACCTGAACCAGCGACGGGATCACTGCACAAGGCGCGGGAAATCTTCGAATCAGCCGACCAGATTCGCGAGAAGGTGACCGAGAAACTCAGGCAATCACACGAACACGTGGAGTTGCCTGTGGAGGGAAAGAAAAGCTCCGCGGAATTGCGCGAAGTGGTGGAAATGATTCGCCGACCAGCCACCGCCCGGCAGGCATTCGCCGCCTCGGTTATCTTGGGATCACCGAAGGGGATTGAGTAAACAATAAAAAATGGTGGCCGGTGGCCGGCAATTCACCTGGATTTTCAGGGTTGGCTCAATCCACAAAAGCCAGCTCGTTGGAGAGCAGGAGCACCTGCACATATTTCTCCCAGTGGGTCAGGGGCTTGGCCTTGAAGGTTTCTCCCTCGAATTCGTCGGAAGCAGTCCACTCGGTGACTAGCTTGGAGGCGGCATTGCTCTCGATGGCCTGCTTAACCTCATCAGTGACCCGGATAACGGGATTCCAACGAAAATTGTCCTGATAGATGTAGTTGCGACTGGTGACGACGAAATCAATCATGTCGCCACGCTTGACGGTGATGTTGTTCGCGCCCGTGCCACGACGCCCGCGCTTGGCTTCACCCTTCCAGAGTTGCTTGCCGAAGCGGTCGTAACCCCGGCCCACCTGACTGTGCACGATGAATCCCGAGACGCCGTCCCACGCGCGGTCCAGCGCATCCTTCTCCGCTTTGGGGCGATCCTTGTAGTTATCCCAAACTTCCTTGGCCTTGTCGTCGAGGAAATGCTCGAGCGTGCCGCTGATGTTGACGGTGGTGTCACGCGGGGCGATCCACCGCCGGATCACGGCGTGGTTTTGGCCGGGATGCCCCTCCCGAGCCGCCAGATGCATGTTGCCAAACTGGGGGTCGGGCCGTCGGGCGCTGCCCTGCCAGACCTTACCATCCGTGTAGGGGAAACTGAAAAAGCGGACGGTGGCGATTTTGGCCTGCTCATTGTAGACCGCTGAGCCATAGCCGTTGTACCACGTGTTCACGTTGCCCATGACCGTTGGGTGCCCGCCTGTTTCTTCCGCGATAAATCGTTCGCCCAGCTTCACCTCAATGGGTTCAGGATCGCGCTGGAACACGAGCCGGTACAGCATGGCAATGCGCAGCCGGTCGTCCGCCGCGGTCCGAAACTCGGGCCGATTGACGAGCTTGGAGGACAGGTCAGCAATCAATGGGCTGTTCATCATGAACAGCGCCTGCTGGGCCACCGTAGTCTTGGCGCGCGCACCGGCGGTAGCGTCGGGATTCGCAAAGTCGAACGTGGTGAAAATATCGTCAAGATTGCGCCGGTCAATGTACCCGTAAATGGTGCGGCGATAATTGGGACTCTCGCCGGAGAGCTTGATGGGGCGGCCGCCCATGGTAGTGTCGATGCGGCCGCTGACGCTAAGCAGCCCATCTCGGAACGCCTCAAAGCCCAAGCGCCGGCGCGAGGTCTTGAACAGGAACATGTTATCCGGATCCTTGCGGCTGTAGCGGGGGTTGTCGTCGCTGGACTGCTGGTAGGTGTTGCTGGTCAGAATCAGCCGGTGCAACTTCTTCATTGACCATTCCGGACCACCTTGGTTGCCCATGAAATAGGCGGCCAGCCAATCGATCAGTTCCGGATGGCTGGGAGTCTCTGCACGCAGGCCGAACTCATTGGGTGTGTTGACGATGCCGCGCCCAAAGTGGTTGAGCCAAATGCGGTTGGCCATCACTCGTGCTGTCAATGGATTGTCCTTGCTGGCAATCGCTTCGGCGAGCTGGAGCCGTCCACTGGTGTCATTGGGGAATGGCTGGCGGTCTTCGCCAGAAAGAATCTCAAGGAATTGCCGGGGTGCCTCGTCGCCGCGCATGCCGCGGTTACCCTTGATCATGATGCGCTCGTTGGCGGGCCGGTTCTTGTCCTCAAGTACCATAGCCCGAGGCGGCGAACCGTTGTGGTTCTTCTTCAGGTCCTCAATCTTGGAGGTGAACTTCTGCTGCTCTTGTCGCTCCAATCCGCGATCCATGCGCTTGATCCGGTCGAAGGGATAATCCGCCGGAGAACCGTTGCCGTAAACCACCCTTCGAATGGGTTCCCACATGACGGTGGTTTCCTTGTTTGGATATTTAAACTCCAATTTTTTCTCGGCATCAGCCAATGAGTTGGGCTTACCGAGATCCGGGTCAGCAGCCATCTTGCGCTGGTACAGGCCAATGACTTGGCGCCACATGACGTCCGCTTGGTTGAACAGTTGCTGATATTTGATGGCGGCTTGGTTGAGGCTCGAGGGGGGGGGTTCCACGAGGTACTGCTTGACCAAAGGGTTGAGTTTCCGGTTGCCCTTGCGCTTGGTGTCATCTTCCAGAATCTTGGCCGCAACGCGTCTCACTTGGCGTGGGAACTGGGCCGGAGGCAGCTTGGCATACGCCACCCATGGGCCCATCACGGGATCGTCTTCGCGTTTGCGGTTGAGGTAACGCTGCCAGTTCTCGGCAATTTCAGCCTTCAGCTTGAATTTCTTGGTCTTGTCACGAAACTCGCCCTTGTTACGGCCAATTTCCTTGTCGTTGTCCGAGAATTCCTCCGCCCAAGTCATGTAGCGAAAGGCGTTGGTCCGGCTTTGGTTTTCCCACTCGTAACGGGTGCGCAGCTTGAACTGTTCGTGCTCGTATTCCATGCCGGCCAGTTTGGCTTGGAATTCGCGGTATTCTGGGTTGGCCAAGAACCCGTTCGTATTGGCGTCCTCGATGAGGATGGGCTTGTTCTCCTCGCTGGGTTCCTGAGAACTGTTGAACACGCCGTAGAGCGAGTAGTAGTCCGCGGTGGGAACGGGGTCAAACTTGTGGTTGTGGCAGCGGGCACAGTAGACCGAGAGGCCTAGTGCACCGCGGGTTACTACGTCGATGCGGTCATCGATGACTTCCTCGTTGCTGCGGTCGCGCCGTCCCAGCGTCAGGAAGCCCATGGCGGCCAGGTTAAACTTGGGCGTGTTCTCATTCTTTTCCAGGACACGATCGGCAGCGATCTGTTGCTTTAAAAACTCATCGTAGGGCATGTCGGAATTCATCGCCTGAATGACCCAGTCGCGATAGGTCCAAGCGTAGATGAATTCGCTACGCCCCCCTCTCCTGTTGCCTTCGCCGGTGGTGTCGGCGTAACGGGCGACATCCAGCCAGTAACGGCCCCACCGTTCGCCATAATGCGGCGAGGCCAGTAGACGATCCACCACCTTGTCCCAAGCCTCGGGATCCGTATCATTTACGAAGGATTGCACCTCGGCATAAGTGGGAGGGACGCCCAGCACGTCGTAATAGGCGCGCCGGATCAACTGCTGTCGGTCGGCTGGCCGGGAAGGCAGCATGCCCTGTTCCTCCAGCTTGCGCAGTACAAAGGCATCGATGGGATTGTCCTGAGCCCAGTTGCGGAGCTTGCCGCCGTAAATGGAACGTGAATCCGGAATGTCCGGCATTTTGACCGGTTGAAAAGCCCAGTGTTTCTTGGCCTTTTCCCGGTCGGCGAGGCTCTTGATGACGGCGGCGTTGTTGCCGCCGCGAGGGTCCGGTGCGCCCATCCGCACCCAAGCCTCCAGATCAGCAATTTGTCCCTCGGTCAGTGGCTGGCCACTGGGGGGCATGGGATCCACGGCACTCTTGACGCGCTTGATGAACAGGCTGCCATCGGGGTCACCCGGCTTGAGGGCGGGGCCGGAATCGCCACCAGCAACCATGCCCGCCTTGCTGTCAAGGTACAGGTCCGCCTTCGCTCGTGAATCAGCACTATGACACTCGTAGCAGTTGTCCACGAAAATTGCGCGAATCTTGGATTCAAAGAATTCGGCCTGCTCCTTGGTGATTTTCTCGGCCGCGGGCATTTGCAGCGCGGCCAGCGCCGCCACGGCGAGGAGGTTGCGGAGACAATTATCCTTCATGGTACTCCTTGGATTGAGTTTAAAATCAAGTCCGCGCACGGCCTCAGGCGAGGATTCCCTTCACCACTTGGCCGCCATCGGGTTTCTTGCGGGTGGGCTCGGTGAGCCGCATCTCGCGGCCGCCCGCCCGGAAGGTCAATTTTTCATGGTCGAAGCCCATGGTGTGAAGAATCGTGGCATGCAGATCCTTCACGTGGACTTTGTTTGTCGCCGCGCTCCCTCCCAGCGCATCGGTTTCACCAAAGGCCGTGCCGCCCTTGATGGCGCCGCCGGCAAACCAAGCGCTCATGGCCTTGGCGTTGTGGCTGCGGCCATTGCCGCCATCCTCGGTTGAACTGCGGCCAAACTCGCTGGTGAGATAAATCAGCGTGTCTTCAAACAGGCCACGCTCTTTCAAGTCATCCATCAGGGCACCGATGGCCGGGTCAATCTCGCCCGCCAGTTGGCGGTTGCGATTCGGGATGTTGTTGTGGAGATCCCAGCCGCCCTGCCAGAGTTGCACAAAGCGCACACCCCGCTCCATCAACCGGCGCGCGATGAGGAACTGCCGTCCCTGCCGTGTGCGGCCGTAACGATCCAGTGTCTCGTCCGATTCACCGGCAATGTCGAAGGCGTCCTTGGCATCCGTCTGCATGCGGTACGCCAGCTCGAAGGTGCGGATTCGGGCCTCCAGTTCCGCATCAGCCTGCCGTTTTTGCTTGTGAATCTCGTTGAGCTTGAAGAGCAGATCCAGTTGCTTGCGCTGGTCGCGGCCGGAGGTGAAATCGCTCCTGATATTCTTGATGATGTCCTCAATGCGGGTGTTCTGCGAATCCACATAAGTGCCCTGCAATGCGCCGGGTAGAAATGCCGCCCGGAAATTCGCCGCGTCGGGCATGCCGCCCGGTTTCAAGGCGATGAAACCCGGTAGATTTTGGTTCTCTGTGCCCAGACCATAGAGCACCCAACTCCCTACGCTGGGCCGCACCCGGTCCAAGTCACCCGTGTTCATCAGGATTCGCGCGGGGCCGTGTGCGGGGGCGTCGGTATAGACCGAGCGTACCACGGCCGTATCGTCCGCATGACGTCCGAGATTGGGCCACACTTCGCTCAACTCCAGTCCGCTCTTGCCGTGCTTCTTGAATTCAAACTGCGGTGCCAACAGGGTGCGGTTGCCCGCCTTGGTGCCCGGATTTGCGCCGCGCTTGCCCTTTTGCATCAATTCGGGCTTGGGATCCCAGTTGTCCAGGTGCGGCATGGCACCCTCCATGTAAATATGGATCACCCGTTTCACCTTCGCTTGGCCAGCGATGGGGGGAGTCTTCGGTGCCAACGGGTTGCCCGCTGATTGTGCCCGCGCCTCATGCTTGAACTGATCCTGCATCAGGCCCGTCAGTGCCACCGCACCGAAGCCATTGGTCATCCGGCCCAGCCACTCGCGGCGCGTCTGGAAATAATCCTCCAAGCGCGGCTGGTGGTCCCTGGGATCGTACAGCTTGTAGTCGAATTCGTTGCTCATGATTACAGAGGGTTTACGGAGTGTTCCTGCAGACAATGTAACAGCTTTCGGCGCGGATGCAATCACGCTTTGGAGGTCTTGGGGATAACTCGCCCCACTCCGACATTGCCATTGCCCGTCGCCCCGTTACTCTTTGGCCATGCGTTGGATTGCGTTTTATCTGCTGGCTACTGTTGCCGTGGGTGCCGCCGAGGGGAACATTGCCAAGGTGCTGCCTCATTATCTCGATAAAAAGGGTCGGCATACCGACGGCACTTCCCTATTGCACCGCGACGTATACCAGCGAAAACTGCGCGAAGACCCCAGCCTGATCCATGCCCTGCGATTTGACATCAAGTGGAGCGCCGCCGATGTCACTGAAGGAAAGCTGCGGGTGGAGATTCGCAGTTCCAAGGCTGGTGTGCCCGTGAAGGTGTTCGAGGCCCCCGTGAAGCCTGCCAAGCGGACCCACTGGACCAGCGTACTCATTAATCCTAATGAATACAAAAAGTTAGGAAAAATGGAGTCATGGCGTGTCACCCTGCTAGACGGAGGCACCATCTTGGTGGTGCAAAAGTCGTTCCTTTGGTAATTCACTGTTCCCCTGCTGTTCACAGCATTGGGCCGTGGCCGTGAGCAACCTGTGCCCATAAAAAAACAACTCTCCCGTGATTCCCCGCAGGGCCCTGTTACAAACAGCCTCGATGGTTTCGGGGAATCGCCAGTCTGCCACTAGGGACGCAACGGGCTGGTGCGCCGCGGCCACACGAGGAGGGGTCAGGGCCGCACGGTGCCGTCGCGTGTCTTCCTTTTGGCTCTGAAAAAAATCCACATGGTCTCACCTTGGGTTCAAAAGACATGACGGCACCGGTGTGTGTTGTCATCTAATCGTCGCAAAAACAACATCGACGAAACCATCCCGCCGGCTGAACCTCACGCCATGACGGAGCCCAAGCCCACAATTCTTATTCTCTGCACTGGCAACAGCTGCCGTAGTCACATGGCCGAGGGCATCCTACGCAGCCTTGTCGGCGACATGCTGGATGTCCGGAGTGCCGGCAGTGCACCGGCAGGTTATGTTCATCCGCTTGCCATTCGGGCCATGATGGAAGTCGACATCGACATCAGCGGGCATCATTCCAAGCCGTTGGAGGAGTTTTTAAAGGCTGAAGTGGAAACAGTCATCACCGTTTGCGGCAATGCCGATGCTGCCTGCCCCATGTTCCCCGGCCAGATTTACCGTCATCATTGGCCCTTTGATGATCCCGCCAAGGCGGATGGTTCCGAAGAGGCCAAAATGGGGATCTTTCGCCGAGTACGGGATGAGATCAGGGCCAAGCTGGAGGCTTATGCCCGTGAACGTATTGGTGGGAGGGATCAAGGGGCCGAAGCCTAATAGAAGTAGAACAGCATGAAGACCGCGCAGGCTGCGAGGAGGCCGGCCCAGAACAAGTCTTCACGAAGCAGGCTGTAGGCGCGTCCCTTGGTTGCCGCGGAAAGAACGACCTTGAACATGGAGTCCAGGAACATGATGAAAGTCCACACCGATGCCACCACCGCGGCCGCCATGGGGGATATAAGCTGACCAGTCATCAGAACCGCAAGCAGGGCAAAGAGCAGCAGTGAGCCGATGAGCTTCATGCCGAAGAGTTGAAGGTCCGCCGGGCGCGTGATGCCCAGGCCCACCCAAGTCATCTTGGCCTTTTCCTCGTCCACTGTGCCGAGTCGGCTGACAAAAACATTAGCAGCCACCGCGCAAAGGAAGGCGATGAACACGGTGTGGAAAGGGTTGAGTGTGGGCCCGAAGTGCCTGACCAATTCCCCTTTCGGGTCCACGCTGGCCTCATACAGCGACGGCAAGCCGTAGGCGACGATGACCCCTGTCAGGATGGCGGCCAGACCACCCGCGGGAGTCGCACCGCGCCAAAGCATGCCCAGCAGAAACGCGGCCACCACGCCAGAGACCAATCGACCCTGATGGGAAATGACATACTGCATGAACGGTTCCTTGGTGTTGGGGTTGAAGATGAGAATGGTCAATGCCGCCGAGCCGACCTCTAGGAAACCGATAATCCACTTGCCCATGCGCACCAACTGCTCATCGGAGGCCTTTGGATTTTTA